>CENW01145548.1_pt1 | contig 10702 bp, 10 predicted proteins | sample 530241 | NCBI WGS metagenome assembly CENW01 (sample SAMEA2619818, study PRJEB7988) | marine metagenome | isolation source: saline water (ENVO:00002010), including | reverse complement strand
CTTGGTATAAATTTTTTATCATTAATTTCAACAGACCACCTTTTATCACTTACTACACCTTCAATTATGTCCTTATAATCAATTCCTCCAGTTTTACGAGCAATATTTGAGAATTCATTATGAACAACAATTTGGGTAGCTAATAGTGAATTGTTTACATATTTGATTAGTTCAGCAGTTCTTGTATTAACTAGTATTTTTTTACATTCAAAAACTTCGTACAATTTTTCGAGACGATCTTTTGTAATATTGTCTTCATAACCAATTACTATCCTGTCTGGATTGAGAAAATCATCTACTGCATCTCCTTCTCTTAAAAATTCTGGATTCATTCCTAATCCAAAATTGACTTTATGTTTTAAATTAAATTCATTTTCAAGAATATCTTTTACATGAGTATCCGTTGTTTTAGGCAATACCGTGCTTTTAATTACTATTGAACTACAAAAGTTATTATTTTCTATTGTGGCGCCAATTTGTCTTACTACTGTATCAATGAAACTTAAGTCAAGACCTAAATCCGTACTTGGGGTGCCTACAGTAATTAAAATTATCTCAGATTTTGCAACGATTTTTTTATCAAATTCTCCGATAGTCAGGTTTACATTTAAAGTTTCATCCAAAAGAGAATCCAATCCTTTTTCATAAAACGGGGTTTTAAAATTATTTAAATCATCAATTACACTTTTGTTTTTCTCAATACAGAACACTTCATGACCTAATTTAGCAAGACATGCCCCAGTGACAAGGCCAACATAACCAGTGCCAAATATACTAATTTTCATTTTTTTGATCACTGTAATAATTATGAGTGTACGCAAGACCTTCTTCCAAAGATATATTAGGAGAAAAATTTAATTTACTTTTTGCTTTTGTAATATCAGGGCATCTTCTTTGAGGGTTGTTTGTTAAATAATGTTTATCCTCATTGGTTTTATATACAACTTTGGATTTTGAATTTGATATATCTATAATCAAATTAGCCAAGTTGATCATTGATATTTCTGGAGCATCGTTCCCAATGTTATAAACCTCACCCTTATCTTTGGATAGTAGGGCTAATAAATATCCCGTTATTGCATCGCTTATATAACAAAAGGTTCTTGTAGAGGTTCCGTCTGAAAAGATTTCGATATCTTTATTTTCCAAAATATTTTTAAAAAAGTCTGGGATAACTCTCCCATCATTTATGTGTAATCCGGGACCATAGTTGTTAAAAGGTCTAACTATGTTTATAGGTAGTTCAAATTTATCATTATAAATATAACAAAGTGTCTCAGATAATCTTTTTGATTCATCATATGAAGCTCTAGGGCCAAATGAATTTACATTTCCAAAGTAAGTCTCTTTTGTTGGTATGTTTTCAGAATTAGGATTACCATAAATTTCACTCGTTGAAAAAAATAATATACCTTCAGGTCCAAATTCAAGTGAGAAGTCTAATAGCTTTCTTAAACCAATAACATTAGAGTCAATAGTTTCTAAAGGATATTTTCTATAAAATATTGGTGAAGCAATAGAAGCTGCATGTATAATAAAATCGCATTTTGGAAATTTTTTTATTGATAAAATATCTTCTTCATAAAAATTTATAAATTTACTTTTACTGTACTGATTTACCCAATCTTCTTTTTTATGAATAAATTTATCATAAGCAAATAATTCGACAGGCTTATCTAAAATGCCTAAATTATTTAGATGATAAAAGAAGCTGCAAAGATTACTTCCTAAAAACCCACCTGCTCCAGTTAAGAGCACTGACTTACCAGAGAATCTTTGAACTCCGTTTGAAAGATTATCAATAATTATTTCTGCAACTTTTTGCAAATGTGTATTCATCAATTTAAAGTATACTTTTATTTAATTTCAAGTAGCATATTCCTATGAATAAAGAGGATATAAAAGTTGTATTATTAGCTGGTGGAAAAGGTACCCGTATTAGGGAAGAAACTGAAATAACCCCTAAACCAATGATAAAAGTTGGAAAAATTCCTGTAGTAGAACATATTATGAATAGGTATATTAAATTTGATCTAAACAATTTTATAATTTGCACAGGTTATAAAAGTGAAGTTATAAATGACTATTTTGCAAATTATTTAACTTCTAGAGATTTTTCTATAAATACAAGTAATAATGCCATCACTTCATTAAATGAATTACCAAATTTTAATCTTGAAGTTATGTTTACAGGAAATGAAACAGAGACTGGAGGAAGAATTTATAAAATTAGGGACAGAATAGAAAATGATACATTTATAGTCTCATACGGCGATTGTTTAGCAGATGTTGATATAGATAAATTGATAAGCTTTCATAAAAAGCAAAATAAAATTGCTACTATTACAGTTACTAAGCTTCATTCAAGATTTGGATTTGTTGAACTAGACAATAACTCAATTATCACTTCATTTAGAGAAAAAGAAAAAGAGAAACAATTATATAGTATTGGTTTTATGGTTTTTAATAGAAAAATTTTTGACTACTTAGATGAAAACATCATTTTGGAAAAAGAACCTTTTACTAATTTAGTAAAAGATGGAGAGATAGTTGCATACGAACATGATGGGTTTTTTGAGCCAATGGACACATATAGAGAGTACTTAAAATTAAATAGTTTATGGGAATCTAACAATGCTCCATGGGTATAAAGTTAAAACACTGGTTTTAAAATTTTTAAATATATAAAAAATAATTATCTTTTCAATACTTTTTTAACAATAAGAAAGAAATAATGTGTGACAAAGTCATAATGTTTTTGAATTGCAAATATTCTGCAGAAGTTAAAGTAAAAAAAGTAAAAAAATCTTTTATAAAATAAAATATTCTCTTTATCTAATTCTTTATGTATATATTTCAATAAAGTTCTATCTAAAAATCTTGGAAAATAAAATGGGGAATCAACTCTACATCTAAAGTGATACTCATGTTCAAATGATGTTTTTTTAAAAAAATCATTATCGAAAAGTATCGAATTAGATTCTTCAATTGGAACACTTAAGTTTTGTAAAATTTTTCCTATTGAAACATCATCAACTAAGTCCGTGTCCCAATTGTCAGTATTTTCAATTAAAAGATCGAAAGCATTTTTAGAAAGTAGAATATCGGAACCAGATACATATGAAATATGTTGATCTTTAAAATAGTTGCTTATTTTAGTTCCACGGTAAAGATAGTTACTTATGTTTGAACGACAGAATGAATGTAATTTTTTTATATCAATATACGAACTAGTGTTAGTTCTATATATATATTCAAATTCAATATTTTCTGATATCCATTGAAAACCTTTTAATGTTTTAAAACTGATGCTTGAATAATCATCAGGCGACACAACATTTAAATGATTTTCGATGTAATTAAACTTATCAGAACCACTTAGGGTCAAAACTTTGACATCTTTTTCAATATGTTTCATCCATGTAGATTTTTGTACTTGCAAATTTCTATTAGACAATTTCGTATTTCCAGAGAGTACAACTATTAATAAAAATACTTTTTCCATTACATCTAATATTAGACATTAAGGTTTACGGCATTAATTTATTTATAAAATATATTATTTTAATTTTTATTTTTAAAAAGAAGTCCTACTCTTGGTTGATAAAAATCAATTAATTCAAAATTTCTTGATAATAAGTAATGAATACATTCAGATATTGTCGATTTACCATTTCTTTCAAATCCAGCATCTATTGTTATGTAGTTAACTTTTGAAATATTTTTATCAAGCCCTTCTAAAACTTCTGGTTCAGCACCTTCAGCTTCAATTTTGATTAATTTTATATCTTTACCAATAGTGTCAATCAGGTCGTCAAGGGAAATCGTTTCAACATTTATTATTTCATCAACTTCGTTTGATCGAATTGCTGAACTGTCATTGTTCCAATCATTTACAAATAACTCTAATACATCTCCAGTACTTTTCCATAGAGCCTTTTTATATATATTTTTTTCTCCAGAGAGATTGTATTTAAGATCTTCAAATTGAGCTGGTGATGGTTCAAACCCATAGTACTCAGGTTTAAAGTCTTTTACAGCAAGATAAAAAAGTCCTTGTGCGGCCCCACAATCAATTACAACATCTCCTTCATGAATTTTTAAATTTTCAATCATATAGCATTCTTTGATGTAATTTGCTCTTTCTTTTAAACCAAATAAATATGCAAATACTCCAGTTCCCTCAGAAGTAAAACGCCAATCAATATTTTCACTTATCAAATAATACTTACTATCAACATGCTTTATTCTTGCGCTTTTTTTATCAATAAAAGAATAAAAATTAAAATGTCTTTGGAATTTATTTCCTTTAATTCCCAATAAATACCTATAGTATTTGTGCTTGTAATATGCGTATGTGGGCTTTTCCATAATAATAATTGTAGTTTAATGGTCTAAATTTTTGGTTAGATAATAAATGCTAGTTGCTAGAAATAAAAAAATATCTATTAACAATTAAATAAGAAGCACTATATTTGTTTTTGAGATTAAAAACTAAAAGAAATTTAGATAATATTAATAATATGAAAATAATTTCTACTACGCCAAGAACTAAAAGTAACAGTTCAAATTTTAGAGAATTATCAGAGAATTTTGGCTGCACTTATGTCGAAAAATTTCCAAATAAGCAGAGCTTTAATTCGGACGAAATGATAAATGAATTAAACGGCTTTTCTATAGCAATTGTTGGCGACGATGAGTTAGATGAAAGCTTTTTTAATCAGTCAAATACTTTAAAATTGATTATCAAATGGGGATCAGGAACAGACAACATAGATTATCAAGCTGCAAGTAAGAACAAAATTAAAATTGTAAATACTCCAAATATACTGGGTAAATATGTCGCAGAATATCTTCTTGGTATTATCTTATCTAATCAAAGAAAAATAATTGAGTACAATTCTACTTTTAAACTACAACAAAGCTGGAATAAAGAACCCGGTAGGTCTTTGTTTAACAAAACAGTGGGATTTATTGGTTTTGGAAATATAGGAACTGAATTCGCTAAAATAGTTGAACCCTTTGAGTGCAATACTATTTTTTATGATCCAAATGTAAATAGTGATCAAAGTTCAAGTAAAGTTAGTTTGAAGAATTTATTCCAAAATTCAGACATTCTCATTCTTGCAGCCCAGCTGAACAATGAAACTAGAAATATTGTTAATAAAAATAATTTAAAATTATTAAAAAGTAATAGTTTATTAATAAATGTTTCACGTGGCCCATTAGTTAACGAAGCAGATTTATTTGAAGCTATTAATAACAACGAATTGAAGTATGTTTTTTTGGATGTATTTTGTAATGAGCCACCACATTTAGATAATTATTATGTAGACAATCAAAATATAAACTTTTCACAACATAATGCTTCAAATTCACAAGAAGCAATTAAAGAAGTAAACTTTAAAATAATGGAAATCTTAAAGGAAGAGTTACAAAAATGAATATCATTTTAGGATCTGCGGGAGGTATTGGACAAAGTTTATACAAGCTATACAGAAATAGAGACTTAGAAGTTACAGGTATAGATAAGGTAGAGAGTGATACCACTGATTATGTTTATGATTTTGCAAAACTAGAAAAAACCAAAGAATTAATTAATTATTTTTCTGATTGTAAAATTTCATCAATAACATACTGTATTGCAGAACAAGGACAAGAAGAAGATATAAAAACAACTTTCAATGCAAATGTCATGACATTTCTAAAATTTTTAAATGATTTAAATAATAAATTGAATAATGTTTCTATTTGCGCACTGTCTAGTGTTCATGCTGTTTCATCTAATTATGAAAATATATATTATGCATCGAGTAAATCTGCACTTGAAACAGGGATGAGGACCCTTGCAACAAAAAAAAGTAACAATTCTTTTTATTCACTGCGCCTTGGTGCTACGAATACAAAACAGTTATTACAAAATGTTGATGATACAAGTAAGATTACTGATATTCTTCCTTCAGGAAACTTATTAGATAAAGAAGAAGTAGCAAAATTTATTTTTACTCTTAACTCAGAATTTAGACATTTATTAAATGGTGCTGTTATTCAAATTGACAATGCTGTTCTTTCAATGCTTCGAACTGATTAAAAGTCTAACTAATTCTAAATCTTCATAGGTATCAATATCAAAAGATTCAAATTTTGAAACTTTAAATATTTCTGAATTTTTACTAATTCTATTTAAGTCATTGTGTAAAAATTGATTTTTTGAAAAAACATAAAAGTTAGAATTTTCCTCGTATATCGGATTAAGTTCTTGTGTAGGTAAGAGTGTTTTCATATCATGATTTACTTCTTTAAGTTCATCCGAATAAAACCTTGAACGATGTTCAGTAACAGAAAATAATGCTTTTTTATTTTTCAAATAACAATTTAGTGCATCTACAAATGTATTTTTGGAAACCATTGGGTTAGTTACATGAGTCTGGATAATGAATTCATTTTTTATATTATCCAAATCACTAGCAATTAATTTATTAACTGATTCTTTGGGATTCATCATATTATCTAATCTTTTTACAAATTTTATGTCTTCAAAATGTTCCGAAATTCTATCTTTTACTTCTTCAGTGTCATAATTTATAAAAATTTCATCAATCAAATCAATGTCTAATAAATTTTCGATAACATAAACAAAAAGAGGTTTTTCATTAATATTTAAAAAATTTTTATTTTTTATTCTTTCAGAATTAAGTTTTATTGGAATATATGCAGTAAACATATTCTAAATTATAGAGAGTAAAAATAGTGTTTAAGTAAATTATTATGATCTTTCTCTTTAAGTGGAAACGGGGTAATTTCATTTAGTTTTGGAGCTAAATATTGTCCTAAATTTTTGGAAAATCTATATCCTATTATATTTATTAAATTTCTTCTTTTAAAGCTTGCATTTTTCCTAAAAGATAGGTCCGAAAGAATTTCTTTTGCAGTACATTTGAAAAAAGTTTTTAAACTGTACTTAAAATCTAAGAAGGATTTAACAATCATTGCTTCTCTTTTGTATCTATTATAAATTTTCCTAAAATTTTCATTGTGATAGTGACTAACAACTGCTTTTGGCTCATAAATAACTTTAAGGTTTCTTATGTTTAACTCATGACTGAAAACTAAATCTTCACAGCCTGTTACATCTTCATTAAACTTTATTTGATTCCAAATATTATATTTGAAAGCACTACATCCATTATTGCAAAATAAATCTGGTTCATCTAGATAGTCATCTTTAAACCAACTGCTTAAATGATTTGCTTCAGATAAATGAGATCTTTGATCGGGTATTTGTTTTCCATAAACTAAACCCGTATCATTCTTTTCAAAATGTTGCATCAAACTCGATAAAAAATTATCATCTTGAGGAAAACAATGCGCAGAAATACAACAAATAATATCTTTGTATGTTGACAGTGTTATCGCTCTGTTTAAAGATCGACCAAAACTAAATTCTTTTTTATCGATATTGGTGAACTTAAAAGGAAATTTAAAATTATATTTTTCTAAAAATTCTATTGTGCCGTCGGTACTGCCCGAATCGATTAATATTACTTCAAATTGTTTATTATTTTGAGATTCAAGTAGTTTAAAGAGGATCTCCAAGTTCTTTTTTTCATTTAAAGTTCTAATTATTATTGAACAATTCAAATTAACTTACCTCAATTTCAAAAAATGTTTCAATATCTGAAGGACCGTACAGTATTTGATTTTTTTGTTTTGCTTTTACAAATTCTTTTCTTCCATTTGATGCTGGCTCAATAACTACAACATTATGGTTATTCCATGATCCCTGTGTTTGAAAAATCCATAAATACTTAAAGAACTTTTTATCATAAAAGATTTTAAGATAATTATCTTTTGATTTTAATTCTACGAAGTCATTTAAATTTTCTAGATATCCAAAGTCAAAAAAATTTGAATTCTCAGTTAAGTTGAAAAAATTTTCTTGATTAATAGTATTAATAATATTACCAAACTCGTTATCAACCTTTTTAATGCTTTTAAATGTATTTTTAATTTCTAGTTTTTCACGAATAGGGATTGCTAAGTGAAGTTTGAATAAATACCAATCACTAAATTTAATTGAAATTTTATAACTAACTTTCAACTTATTTTCATTTAAATAAAATATTTTATCGACTGAGCTGTTGTTTCTTAAACTACCAGTACTTAAGTGTATTAGATTAGAGCTATAATCTAATATTTTCCAACTCAAATTCCATAGGTCACCATGGTCATTTCCATATCCCCAAGAAAACTTTTCGACAGCATCATTTGGGAATAATTCTTCCCATCCACCCTGCCAATTTGAATCATAATCCGCACCATGCCCAATTATTTTTTTGGGTAAAGATGGATTATTCCATACCCAGTCATAGCCACTAGATTTATTGACCAGCTTATCTACCCTTCCTCCAAGGCTAGGGATAATTTCTACAAGCAAATTTTTATTTTCTATAATTAGACTTTTCACATTACTTCTTTTATAGAATAGTTAATTATCATTTTGAAGAACTTTAGGTATAGGCAAATTTATTTGATTATTAATAAAAAAGTATGTTATTTGAGAAGCAGCAATACATTTATAGTTTTTTGAGTAAAGAAAATTCGCAATTTCTGAGTCCAGAGCAGTTTTTACATCTTGACTGTGTATTTCAATAGATATTATTTTTGGTTGACATTTATTAAAATCAATTCCATTAAGAGCATTCATTTCAAAACCTTCAATATCAATATTTAAATAATCAACTTCATTATTTAAATATTTTGAAAAAATTGTCTTTAAAGATAGTTGGGGTATTGAATATTTTTCTGATCCCGTAGTGCTTGTAGCTAATAAGCTATTATTTTGTTCAATTTTTCTATTTTGTTCATCTACAAGTATTGAATCTTTGTCTTCATGGCCTATTGCTGCATTTATATTTATATCCTTTTTTCTATATTTTTCAAACAATTCAATACTTTCTGGTGAAATATCAATATTGACACCTTTCCAGTTGCTTAAATGTAATAAGAGTGTTGTATTCGAATCGATTGGGTGATAACACCCAGCATCAACATAGTTGCCCCCATTTAACTTCAAGTGTCTAAATTCTTCAACTACATGTATTAGTCTCGAAAGGATTAAATCTTCACCTTGTTGTGAAAAACTTAACCTTAAATTTTTATATATTTTTTTTGGAATTTTTTCAGTCAAACTGAACATATGTGAATTGAAATATATAAACCTAAATGAAAATATGGATATAAATTTCTTAAATAAAAAAAGAATTGATTTATCAATAATCATTCTTATGCTTTCTGGAACATATTTTCTATACCAATACTTTATTTGGTTTTTAATTTTCATCATAATTGGTGGCCAGAGGCAGAATCGAACTGCCGACCCCTTGTTTTTCAGACAGAGGCTAACCATTAAGCCTTTCCTCATTTTACATTATTCGTCTTCATTTATCGCTCATTTCTAAGAGGCTCTATTACGCAACTAGCAGTAAATAACAAAGACTTCTTTTGTGAGTGTGTCACATATTGGTCACAGTTTTTATTTTGACTAGTCATTAGTAATTAGTGAAGCATTTAAAAATAGTTAGATTTAATCTTGAAAAGTTAGAGTGACATCAAAATAAGTACTTGAGTTTGTAATATTTACTTTTTCACAAGGTCCAAAATACTCATAATTCCAACCTGGTCCGTCTCTTAAATCAATATAATCTCCAATATTGTCGCCTTCAAAACTCATTTCCAATTCCCCTAAAAAGACTTCTTTGTGAATAGGATGCGGTGCAATAAAATTTGAGATTTTTTGCTCTTCAAATCCTTTATCGCAATTTTCATAACATTTTAAACCAATTAGATTTGATGAACTTTCTACAATTCTTAAACTTACATTTACAATTGAAGAATTTTTGTCAAGGGTACCACCATATCTTGGCTCAAGTTGTGAATTATTGAATCTAAAAATTGTTTGTGCTCTTACCACCCAAGATGATAATGTATTTTTTTCAGGATAAAATAAAAGGTTTATATATCTTGGATGCTTGTAGACGTAACCAGGTTCATAATCTATTGTTATATATGAAACATCCCCAATATTCAAATTTGAATTATCTATGTTTACATCAATTATTCTAGGTAAGTAGGACTTGACATAAAAGCTTGAATCATAACTTATTGAATAGATTTCATCCAAATAATTTTTGACTAGTATTTGCTTTACTTTAAATAATCCTCCACTGTTTTGAATTAATTTTTTAAATTTATTGTTATTACTTGTTATCTGGAATTTTAAAATTTCACCTTTTTCATTTATATATTCAATCTCTCCACTTTTAAAGTTCTCTGAAAATAAAACTTCACCTTCGCAACTACAGCCGATTTCTAAATTATCTAAATTAAATATGTTAATTGCGTTAATAACAGGTACCCCTCCGAATCTTTCTATATATTTGTTTTCAACATTATTAGCCGCGGTAAAGACCTGTGAATACTCATTTTCAACAAAATTTATATACTCTTCATATTCTTGATTAATTAGTTCTGGATAAGTTTCATAATAAGCAATTAAATCAGAAGCAAAATCACCTATTTCATTTTGAAGGGTAATTAAGTAATTTAAATTTTCCTTATATTGTCTAAGACATTCTTCTGAAGTTGTGTCTATTTCTTTTGCATCACTACAGAGTTCAGTTCCAAGTTTTGAGTTGTAAAG
>CENW01022749.1_pt1 | contig 10924 bp, 10 predicted proteins | sample 530241 | NCBI WGS metagenome assembly CENW01 (sample SAMEA2619818, study PRJEB7988) | marine metagenome | isolation source: saline water (ENVO:00002010), including | reverse complement strand
TTTGGAAGTACAAATGCGTTACCAATATGGTTAGATTTCATGACTCTCTCCAAAAATTCTTTAACGGACTTTGAAGTAGTCGTACCGGAAGGAGTGGCTGCTATAAGAATTGATAAAGAATCTGGAAATGTTTCAAAGTCATTCAATAATAGTTATTTTGAGTATTTTTTAGAGGAAAATATTGACGATTTGCTTAGTTCAAAATCAGAGAATTCAGAGCTGAAAGAAATACTTAACTAAAATCTAAATTCAACCTAGGAAAAATATTTTTTAAATTAGATTCAAATAAATTTTTGATTCTCTTTAAATCTTTTTTGGTTTCAGCTTCAAATCTGAATACAAGCTTTGGACTTGTATTTGAAGCACGCATTAAGCCCCATGAACTTCCAATCGAGACTCTTACTCCATCGATTGTATTAAATTCAGCATCAGGAAATTGCATTTGCTCTTTAAATTTTTCAACCATCTTAAATTTGTTTACATCATCAACATCCAAGTTTAGTTCAGGTGTTGCATATGTTTTTGGAAATTGCTCGATAACATTTGATGATGTTTGGCCAGTATCAGAAATTACTTTTGCAAGGATTGCTGCAGTATAAACAGCATCATCAAAACCGTACCAGTCATAATTTATAAAAATGTGTCCTGACATTTCTCCGCCAAGCACAGCATCATATTTTTTAATGGCTCTTTTGATATTAAAGTGTCCTGTTTTTTCCATAATTGCTCTCCCTCCAGAGTTTTCTATGAGAATTGGCAATTGGTTTGAGCATTTCACATCGAAAATAATTGCTCCCTTTTTCTTTTCTAGAAAATACTTTGAAAGAATCATGATTAGATGATCTGCAAGAACCGATTTACCCTCATTAGTTATCATGCCAACTCTGTCACCATCTCCATCAAATGCAAAACCAATATCAGCTTTATTTTCTATCACAGTAGATTTTAACTGTTCTAAATTTTCTTCTTTGCTGGGATCTGGATGATGATTTGGAAAATTTCCATCCGGATTTTTATTGATAGAAATTGTTTCAAATCCTAGGGATTTAAAAATGCTATCTGCTGCTTCGCCTGCTGCACCGTTTCCTGCATCAAGAACTATTTTAATTTTTTTATTAAGTATGAACTTTTGATTAATTTCTTTCTGATATTGTGGAAATAAATTTATCTTTTCACAATTTTTTTCAACATGAAGCACATCAGCTTGTTTTTCAACTTCGGATAGTAATTCTAAACCCGATATTGCATCGTCATTAATTACAATTTTAAGACCATTGTCATCTTTGGGATTATGACTTCCAGTAATCATTACTCCATTTGGAGTAACACCTGTTTTTGTAGCAAAATAAACCATCGGGGTGGGCACCATACCCAGTAAAAATACTTTTATACCAGCAGCATTAAGTCCAGCAACTAATGCATTTTGGATTTCTTGTGCAGACAGCCTGCTGTCGTGTCCAACATAAACTGAATCATGATCATTTTTCTTAATTCTTTCGCCTAGTACATAACCTATTTTTGTAATCGTTGTTTGATCTAAGTCGGTCTTTGAATTACCTCTTATGTCATAAGCTCTAAAAATGTTTTTATTCATTTTGTTTAAAAAAACTTTCAAACAATTATACTACCCCTATGTCGAATACTTACTGGTTGAACGGAAAATATATTCAAAAAGAAGATGCTTATGTAAGTCCGCTTACCCATACATTACATTATGGTCTTGGCGCTTTTGAGGGTGTCAGATCATATATCGCTCACGATGAAAAATCCGTAAATATCTTTAGATTAAAAGAACATACTGAGAGGTTATTTGAATCAGCGAAAATAATTAATGTTGCAATTAATCATAGTGTTGATGAAGTTATGGATGCTCAACTAGGTGTGATAAAAAAATCTCAATTACATGATGCATATATAAGGCCTCTCATATACCTAAATGACGAAAGATTGGGGTTAGATATCGATGATATGGAATCACATTTAATGATATCTTGCTGGGAATGGCCATCATATTTTGGTTCAGAAGCAATGGAGCATGGCATTGATGTAATGGTTTCATCATTTACTAGACAGTTTCCAAATAGCCTAATGACTAAAGGAAAAATTTCAGGGGGCTATGTAAATGGAGTCATGGCGCATGATCAAGCTAAAAGAAATGGTTATCAAGAAGCAGTTTTATTGGATACTAATGGATTCGTTGCGGAGGGTAGCGGGCAAAATATCTTTCTAATAAAAAATCAAAAATTAATTACTCCTGAATTAACTTGTTGTTTAAATGGCATCACTCGAAGATCTGTTATGAAGATTGCAGCTGATCTCGGCTATGAGGTAATTGAAAAACAAATCACGAGAGATGAGCTTTATACTGCTGACGAATTATTCTTTAGTGGAACGGCTGTTGAAATTACACCAATCAAATCAGTTGACAAAATTGATGTAGGATCGGGCAGTAGAGGTGAAATAACAACAAAAATTCAATCAACCTACCTTGATGCTGTTAGAGGTAAAGCTGATCAATATTCAGATTGGCTTTCAAAGGTTTAATGCCCAGTCTTAAAATTGCTCTATTAAGTTATAGAAGTGACCCATTTTCTGGTGGTCAAGGTATTTATGTAAAAAATGTAGCAGAGGCCCTGCTTGGTAGAGGGCATGAAATTACAATCTTTTCTGGAAATCCTTTGCCTGAGGTTAATAAGGCTATCAAAGTGGAGAAAATTGACACACCTGGTTTTTTTGAGACATTCGATTCCATAGAAAGAATAAAAATCTTTAGTAATTTAGAAAAAAATAGACTTAACCTCTTAGATTTCTTTGAGACTTTTACAGGCACATTCACAGAGCCAGTTTTTTTTGGTGAAAGGTTGATAAAAAATAAAGTATTTCAAGAATCAGTTGATACGTTTGATATATTTCATGATAATCAGTCAATAAGCGCTTACCCCCAAACAATTTTAAAAAAACTCATCACAACAGTGCATCATCCAATACATGTGGACAAAGAAATTGATTTAGCAACTGAAAAAAATTTTTTTACGAGACTATCAATTAAACGTTGGTATTCTTTTTTAAACTTTCAAAAAAAGAATTTAGCATCTGTTAAAAAAGTAATTTCTCCTTCAGCATCGTCAAAAAATGACATCTGCAATTATTTTGATTACCCATCAAAAAATATATCAGTTATTTGGAACGGCATAAATTTAGATGATTGTAAATTTCATCAAAGAGAAACATTTAACGCAAATTTTGTGACGATAATTAGCTCAGATGTTCCGATGAAAAATTTAAAAACTGTTTTAAAGGCCATTTATCTTTTGAAACAAGACGGCTTGAAAGCAAAACTAACTATTATTGGTGACCTAAGGGAAGAAAATAAAAATTTAATTAATAAGCTTGATCTTGCAAATGACATTGATTACAAAAGCAAGCTTCCAAGGGATGAATTAATAAAATCTTTAAATGATGCAGATATTGGAATAGCACCTTCAAGCTATGAAGGATTTGGATTTCCTTTAGTGGAAATGATAGCAACTGGATTGCCAGTAATAGTTTCAGATAAAGCTTCATTGCCTGAGCTAGCCGGAAATGCTGGATTGATATTTGATTCTATAGATAGCACTGATTTGAAAAAGAAAATGAAAGAATTGATCGAGAATAAGATATTAAGAAATAAATTAACAGAAAACTCAAAATTAAGAAGAGATGATTTTTTTGGATGGGACGAGTATGCTAAGAAGCTTGAGGATCTCTACGAAGAAATAATCAGTGGAAACATTTAATTTTGACTCACTTAACCTAAAAAAGATTAAAACTGCTATTGATGTGGGATGTGGAAATGGTAGACATTTAAAATCTCTAGGTTTTCGATTATTTAATGCAAAAATTATAGGCATAGATCAATCTGGCGAAGAAATAACCAAACTACAAGATGAATTTTCTGATCATATTTGCAAAAATCAAAATTCTTATGAATTTTCAATAGGTGATGTTAGAAATATTGACTTAGAAGATAATTCTCAGGATTTAGTCATATGTTCTGAGGTTCTAGAACATGTACCAAACTTTAAAGATGTACTAAAAGAATGCTACAGAATTCTTAAACCTGGAGCTGTTATGCTTATTAGTGTTCCAAGTTATTTACCGGAAAGTCTTTGTTGGAAATATTCCAAAGAATACATGCAAACACCTGGTGGACACATCAGAATTTTTAAAAAAGCTTTTTTGAAAGAATGTTTCGAAGAATTGAATTTAAAAGTATTCAAATACCATCGTGAACATGCAATACATTCAATTTATTGGATATTGAAAGCTCGCAATAATATGCAAGAGGATAAAGTCTTAAAATCTCTTCATGCCTTGTTAGTCAGGCAAATGTTTGGCCAAGCAAAGATTTCTCTTTTTATTGAGAAAATGTTGAATCCTTTTTTTGGTAAGTCAGAATGCTTCTATCTTAGAAAATGAATAAAGATATAAAAAAAGAACTATATTCTGCCAAAAATTGGATACTCAAAAATCAAAAAGATAACGGTGAAATTCTCTGGGATGATAAGGGAAAATGGGATTTTTGGGATCATTGTGAGTGTTTAATTGCACTGTCTATTTATGAAGAATGGGAAGCTTTCAGAAGAGGATTAGACTTTTGTCTAAATATGGTTAACCAAGAGGGTTTAGTTAAATCTCAATATATAAATGGAAAAATATCCCAAGATTATTTTGAGGCACATCATGCACCTTACATTTATTTGCCTCTTCTACAAAAATATTACATTGATAACGATATAAATTATCTTCTAAAGCATAGATCTGAAATCCATCAAATTTATGAGGGGACAAAAAAGTTTAAAGACGCTGATGGTTATTATCATTGGGCATTAGATCAGAACGGACTTCTTGATGATACTTTAGTTACCTCATCATGTTCGCTTGAGCTCTCTAGAAGAGCGTACAATAAAATTTGTGAGTTAATTCAAGATGAAGAATTTATTGATCACAATATAATAATTTCGAATACCAAATTGAACTCAAATAAATTTGATCGAGGAGGCATAAATAGATCGCGATTCTCAATGGACTCTTACTACCCAATCTTATGCGATAGTGGAACAAAAGAAGATGCCAATAAAATTTTAAATAAATTTTATGTAGATGGTTTGGGAATTAAATGTGTAGAGGAAGAGCCATGGGTAACGTTTGCAGAATCTTCAGAATGTATTATGGCCTTGTATAAAGTAGGACTCAAAAAAGAAGCAACAAAAATATTCGATGAGGTATTAAAACATAAGAATTCAAAGGGATATTTTCCGACTGGGTATCAGTATGATCTCGGAATATATTGGCCCGAAGAGGATTCAACTTGGACTAATGCCGCAATAATTATGGCCGCTGATTGTATCCATGATATTACTGGGAAAGAAAAAGTTATTTTAATTTAACAATACAAGACTATTTATTCTTTCTTTTAATTTAAAACCTTCAGTTAATGCTTTTAAATAAATCTCTTTGGGAGCTTGGCCTCCTTCTTCCTCAGAATCATAAACATCATGAATTGCTAAAACACCACCAGGACGAAGCTTTGGCTTCCAATGTAAGTAATCATTTCGTGCTGATTCAAATGTGTGACTTCCATCAATAAAAATTAAATCCAAATTATCTGGCACATTAACGGATGCATCAACAGAAGTCATAACCATTGGTTCAATATGATCTTGAAGGTTAAACTTTTTAATATTTTTTAAAAATAATGGAAGTGTATTAACTTGATTTGCTGAAAAGTCATATATTTCCTCATCAAAATATTCTTCACCATATTGCTGTTCTTCAGAGCCTCTATGATGATCAACAGAATAAAGTTTTGAACCAACTTCTTTGCATGCAAGACCAATATAACAAGCAGACTTGCCACAATATGATCCTATTTCTGCACATTTTCCAGTCTTGAAAGAGAATTTACATGCTTCATATAGCGCCTTACCTTCTTTTTGTTCAAGAAAGCCCTTAATTTTTGAAAATTCCTCAATCATATATTTCAGGAGACTGAGATTTGAAGCGTCTGTGGTGCCAAAAATAATGCTCAGGTGCTTTGGTCACACTTTGTTCAATTATTGAATTAATTTTGTCGGCAAAATTTTGTTTTGAATCTGCAATATCTGATACGTCTTCAAATATAAATTCATAGCCATTTGAAGTTTTGTAGAAATCTAAATAAATTAATTTGCATTTTGTAATGTTTTTTAAAGTGTACGGAACAGTGGTAGTTAAACATTTTTTCTTAAAGAATCTCGAAACGACCGATCTTTTATTTTTATAATCCTGATCAGGCCCATATAAGACTGTTTTACCTTCATTTAACCATTTGATTAATTGGCTTACGTTAGAATTAGATGTCAGACCTTTCATTGCTTTCAGCCTGCCTCTTTTCATAATTTTTTGTAGGACTTCGCTATTGTTAGGTCTCTCCATGCCATAGATTGCAAACTTTTCTGAAATCAACCTCGCTGATAGCTCCAAAAAAATACTATGTCTGAATAATAGAAGCACACCTTTCTTACTATTTTGAGCATTGATCATGATCTGCTCATTCTTAAATTCACACTTATAGTTCTTAATTTGGTTTCCAGCATTCCAGGCGTAATTATTTTCATACAGAGCTAAAAATGTATCTTGCCATATTCTCTCAATTAAATTTTCCCGCCATTTTTTATCTTTTTCAGAAAAACAATGATTAATATTTGCTGAAATGATTTTTTTTCTTTTTTTCATCGATTTTCCAATCAATCGCCAGAGTGGTGAATTCTTGCTGGTGAAAATTGACTTTGGTAGAAGACTAAGAAGCTTGGTAAAAGAAATTAATGCTATAAGAATGATATTATTCATGTGATGTTAGTTTTTTATAACTTAATTTATATTTTTTTATTACCTCTTTTAATTTTAAGAGACTTAATCACTATTGATAAGGAAAAACTAAAAACAATTTCAGAAAAGTTAGGTCAAAATTATATGAAGCAAACTAAGGCCTCTATATGGTTGCATGGAGTGAGTCTTGGGGAAATTAAAATCTTATCAACTTTGGCTAAACGATTGGATGATGAGGGACATAATGTATTGTTAACATCGACTACCAATACTGGTCGCAATGAATTAGAGAAAAATTTCAAAAATTCAAATATTAAATTTCTTCCATTTCCATATGATTTAAATCATGTTCACAAAAAAATTATTAGTCATTATAGAATTAAAAAAATAGTTTTATTTGAAAGTGAATTTTGGCCAAATTTATTGAGCCAATCTTCTCATGTAAAAATAATCTCACTAAATACCTCGATATCTGATCAAAGTTTTTCACGATATAAAGCAACAAAAATATTCTCGTCCTATATTTTTTCAAAAATTGATCTTTTTCTTGCTCAATCAAAAGAAACAATCAATCGACTAAATATTCTGGGGGCATCAAACACCAAACTATTAGGAAATATGAAAATAAATCCTGAAAATTACATTACAGATGAAAATAAAAAAAATAAATACGTAAAGTTTTTAGATCCCAATATTTTAAATGTTGTTCTGGGTAGTTCACACGAAGGAGAAGAAGAGTTTGCAATGGATGCATTAGAAGGTCTTAATATAAATTTAATATTGGCCCCAAGACACCCGGAACGAGTTAGTAAAGTTATGCAATTAGTAAAATTGAAAGGATTTGAACCAATTAAAATTTCTGAATTTGAAAGGCATGACCATAAAAAACTTAATAATGACAAAACAATAATTATATTTGATGAAGTTGGAGAGCTGATAAATCTATATGCTGTTGCAGACCTAGTTGTTGTTGCAGGAAGCATAATTTTCAGTAAAGGTCACAACTTTATGGAGCCCATTTTTGCAAATACCCTAACCATTACAGGCGCTAAGTTGAATAATTACAAACAACTAAAAAGGGATCTATGTGATACCAATCAAATCGAGACTTTTGAAACAAAAAATCAACTTAGGGCTCTAGTTGCTAAATATAAAGACCCAAATATTCGAGATAAAAAGCTATTGTCACAAATAAAAGCATTGGAAGAATTATCTGGTTCCTACGAACTTATTATTGACTCATTAAATGACATATAGATTCCAATCTCCTGCAGTTTTTTTAATTGGACCTACTGCTTCAGGTAAAACCGATACTGCAATCAAATTAGCTAAAAAATATCCTTTTGAAATCATAAGCGTCGACAGCGCTATGGTGTTTAAGGATATGAATATTGGAACGTGTAAACCATCTAACCAAGATCTTGAGAGAATCCCACATCACTTAATAGATATAATCAAACCTGATACCAAATTCGATGTAGGACTTTTTGTAAATTACGTTGAGTCAGCAGTAAAAAACATAATCAAAAATAATAAGATTCCATTATTTGTAGGTGGCACAATGATGTTTCATAAAGTTCTTTTTGATGGTATGCATGATTTTCCACGAGATGAAAATTTAAGGGAAGAAATCAACCTTGTAAAAAAAAATCAAGGTTATGAGCATTTGCTTGATGAGTTGAAGCAACTTGATCCTGAAACTTTTCAATTAATTGATATTAAAAATCCAAGACGAGTCGAAAGAGCACTGGAAATTATAAAACTTACTAAGACAAAACTATCTTTGCTCAAGCAAAAGCCGTCAAACAAGTTTTTTGATAGTCAAAAGTGTTTAATCTTGGGAATGAATGATTCAAAAAAAGAGCTCGATATAGCTGCAGAAAGAAGATTAAAAAATATCATTAATGAAGGATTTTTAAATGAACTTGAGAAATTAATAAATACCTATAAATTAACTTCTGAATCACATAGTATGAACTCAATAAATTACAAACAATTTTTTCCTCATGTGGAAGGCTCCATAACTCTTGAAGATGCTTTCCAAGATGCATTTAGTGCAACAAAGAAATTGATTAAGACGCAACAAACATGGATGAAAAAATTTGACATTTCATTAACTAAAATTGGCAAAGATCAAAATGAATCAACATTTTTTTCTGATACAATAGAAACTTATCTTAAGGAGCTTAAATAAATGAGTTGGAATCCAAATGACAATGATCCTTGGGGCAGAAAAAATTCACCCCCAGATTTAGACGATGCAATTAAACAATTAAGAAAAATGTTTTTTTCTAGTAGTACAGGCGGAGGAGGCTCTAAGGGAGGAGGTGCAAGCTTTCAGTTTAACTTTAAGTTTTTCTCATACCTTTTAATGGGCTTGTTGGTTTTATATGTACTACTAGGAATAAGAATAGTTAATGAGGCAGATCGCCTGGTTGTACTTACTCTGGGTAAATACAATCGAGTTTTGGGTCCAGGTTTACAATTTCATTTTCCTGTAATTGAAGAGGTATATGCTGAAGAAAATGTTTCAAAGATCCGTACATTTGTCTTGCCAACTAATATGTTAACAAGAGATGAAAACATTGTAGATATCGAACTTAATGTCCAGTACACGATCAGTGATTTAGTTAAGTACTCATTAAATGTTGAAGATCCTGAAATAACCATTAGACAAGCAACTGAGAGTGCTCTTAGGCACGTAGTTGGTGAGAATAATATGGATAACTTGCTTACTTCTGGTGCAGCAGCGATAAGTTCCGGCATATTACAAAGACTTGAAGAATATTTGGATATTTATGATGCTGGCATTTCAGTTCAACAAGTCAACATAGAACAAAGACAACCACCAGCTGAAGTGATTGATTCTTTTAGAGATGTGGTTGCAGCAAGAGAAGATAAAGAAAGATTAAGAAACGAAGCTGAAAAATATGAATTATCAATTGTTCCTCAAGCTAGAGGAGAAGCACAAAGACAACTGCAAGACGCTGAAGCTTATAAACAAAAAGTAATTGCGGTAGCTGAGGGTGAAGCTGAAAGATTCAAAGCTCTTTTAGTTGAATACGATAAAGCTCCGGAAGTAACAAGAGAAAGATTATATATAGATGCATTAGAGGATGTGCTTTCTTCAAGTACTAAAGTCATGATAGATGTCGAGGGAGGTAATAATTTACTTTATCTTCCACTAGATCAACTTATCAAAAAACAGGAGGAAGATGATGAATAGAAACGGTTTTATTACATTGCTAGTAGTGCTAGTTTTAACAGCACTAGTCCAATCTGTAGTAATTGTTAGGGATACCGAAAAAGCAATTTTATTAAAACTTGGAGCTTTTGAGAGAACATTAGAGCCTGGTTTAAATTTTAAAATACCTTTTATAGACACCGTAACAAAATTCGAGGCTCGAATTCGTTCACTTGATACTCCACCTGACAGAGTGCTTTCAAGCGAAGCAAAACCTCTTAATGTTGATTCATTCGTTAAATATAAAATTGTAGATGCTGAAACATACTATACATCTACTAACGGTGGCCAAAGTAGAGTTGCTGAAGATACATTACAAAGAAGAATTAAAGACAAACTAAGAAATGAGTTTGGTAAACGGACTCTCATTGAAGTTGTTTCAGGAGATCGTGACGGTTTGATGCTTGCATTAAAGAATTCTCTTGGTGAAGATTCAGCTCAACTTGGTGTTGAAATAATAGATTTTCGTGTAAAAAGGATTGATTTTGAAAGAGAAATCAGAGCTTCTGTTTTTGAGAGAATGAAAACTGAGAGGAACCGAATTGCAGAGCAATTAAGAGCAGAAGGCAGAGAAACAGCTGAAAAAATTAGAGCTGATGCTGATAAACAAAGAACTATTATTTTGGCTAATGCTACAAAAGAGGCTGAAAAAATTAGAGGTGAGGGCGACGCAACTGCAACAGCTACTTATGCTGAGGCGTACAACAGAGACCCTGAATTTTATGATTTTACTAGAAGTCTTAAAGCATATAAAAATACCTTTAATGACGAAGGCGATATCTTATTGATAGATCCTGATAGTGATTACTTTAAGTATTTGAATAAATCTGA
>CENW01127983.1_pt1 | contig 10981 bp, 9 predicted proteins | sample 530241 | NCBI WGS metagenome assembly CENW01 (sample SAMEA2619818, study PRJEB7988) | marine metagenome | isolation source: saline water (ENVO:00002010), including | reverse complement strand
ACTTTTTATATTTCTCACAAAAACAATCTAGTAAATAAATTAAATAAAAAGAAATTAACAAACAGTAATTATATAAAAATTATATAAATTAGAAAATGAGATAATTACTTTTTTGCGTATACAAAATATCCAGTAGTGATTTTTTCTGATTTTATAATACTTTGGAGTAAATAGGTTATTGGTGTTAGCAAGAAGTAAATCAATATAAATAAATTACCAATCATTTTACTTAATATATTCCTTTCCATCCTTAAGCGCACAAACAAAACCAATATTGTTTCAAACCATCCATTGCGTGGTTTTACAACCACTTCCTTAAAGTTTTGAAAAAGAATTTCTAGTCCGTATTTTGTAAATCTAAAAAAGTCGTACGGTTCATCATGAATATGAAAAATAAATGGTGTAGAAAGCATAACATAACTATTTTCATCAATAATTTCATGCAAGTTCTGAATTGCATTTATGGGATTTTTAGTATGTTCTAAAACTTCAAACATACATATTAATTGAGGAGTAAAAGTCAAATCTTTTAATTGATCTATATCGCAAACATCAATTACTTGGTCGGGCTCTCTGTTTACATCTACATCTATACTTCTGACAAAATTGAATTTAGTTTTTAAGTAAGTCTCTACAGTCCCTCCAGCGCCAACATTTAAAACCTTCAGGCTATTTATTCCATCTAGTTCATTACTAATTCTTGATATGTAATAATCGATAAATTTATCAAGATTTTTTCTAGAGATCTTTTTAGATAGTTTTTGAAGGAGTCTTTTTAATTGTTTAATCATGAGTTTATTTTCTAATAATAATGTTAATATCTTAAAAAATGAGGGAAATGTCAGAACTTAAAGCTGATAAATTCAACTTAGTAATAGTTGTTCCAGTTCTGCTGATATTGTTTTTTTTAATTAATTACAAACCAAAGAGCCTGATTAATATAATCAAAGAAACAATCTTTGCTAGTTATCAAAATAAGCAAGTACTAGAGTATGATTTATTTCTCATTTCTACTGTTTTAATTTATTGCTTAATATTTTTATTTTCAAAAAAGTATTCTTCAGTTAATAAATTTATATTATTTATAATCGTTCATTACCTATTTGATTTTTATTCAGGACTAGGATTAAGCAACTATTTTCAAATAATCTACTTATTTTTTCTAGTTTCAATATTTTTTAATTTTTCATTATTTAATAAAAAGATAAACATAATAACTATTAGCTCTAAGTTCAATTTTCTTCTGATACTTTTTGTAGTATTTTTTAAAACCCCTCCATTCACTAGTGGCTGGGCACCAAGTGAGTGGTTTAAGGTTGCGAGAGGATATTTTGGTTTATTTGCAGGGAGAAGTGAGAACAGTGCGTTCATAACACCAAACTCACCAAGGACTTTTTTCTATGATTTATTTACCGGTGGACTAGTTGAAGTCTTTGGACTTGAAACTGGATACATATTAATAAAAGCAGCATCCATATTATTGGTATCTTATGCAATTTATAGAATATTTAAAGCATTAGAGCTTAATCTAGGTCAGCAGATACTTGTAATATCGATTTTTGTATTAAATCAAGACTTGATTGGCGGCAATGAAGTCATTGGAATATTTGAAGAGGATAGATTTGCAGTTTCATTTTCTTTGATAGCTCTATCTAATTGGCTAGAACAAGACTTTAAAAAATACTCCTTCTATACACTTTTGTCAATATTTACACACATTCAAATTGGTTTATTCTGGTTTGCTTTTGTAAGTATCTATGAATTATTTAATAAAAATAGAGAATATATCAAGACATTTAGATTAATTATTTTGTACTCATTACCAGTTGTTATACCAACAGGTTTTGAATTTTTATTTGGACAAGATGAAATTGTTTATGCTTTTAATAAACCTAGTAGTTGGGTGTATGCTTTCATATTTCAAGCTTTTCATGTTGCACCATTTGAGGTTGATGGAATAGTCTTTAATGATTTTCTACTTAGAAATTGGTCAACAGGATTTACAAACGTTTTAGTTTTTTCATTTGTTTGTCAATATTTATCAACAAAATTAAATAATTCAAAGTTAAAATTTTTCATGTATTTTTTTATAATCTATTTTCCACTAGCAATTTTCTTACATTTTGTAGATTCAAAATTAAGCAATCCAGGAAACTTAGCAAGTTTATTTTTGTTTAGATTTGATACAGTATTTTATTTGATAATTTTAAGCTTATTAGTTAGAACTTTAAAAAATGAATTAGATATTAGTCAGATAATAATATTTTTTGTGATTGTTCTTGTCGGTTTAGTTAATGTCAATACATCACAAGCCATTAAATATAATGGCTTCGATGATCAAATCAGAGAAAGTGAAGCTGTCTTGAGCCAAATAAGTCCAGAGTTCATTTTAATTGAGCCAAATGTTGAACTTTATACAGGCAGCATTGAGCTAAGAACAGGAATACCAACATATGTTTCTCAAAAATATATAACCAATAGCTTGTCCAACTTTCCTGAATGGTATGAAAAACTAGAATTAAGAGGAAGATTTTTTCAAGGTGAATGTAGCTTGTTTTATGAAATGAATCTAGAGTATTTTATCGGTAGAGAAAATAACCGTACAAAATGTGGAGAATTGTTTTACCCAAATGGTGACTATTCGATATTTAAAGTGCCAGAAAATATAGGGTTTAATTTACCTACATTTAATTCTTCTTGTGAGTTTAATGAAAAAGAAGCTGAAAAAATCTTAATTCAGAAAAGAGAAATTAATAATTTATCATATGAAATTACCATAATATATGAGGATTCAACACTTGATTGTAGTGGTAAAGTAATAGGCACAAATCTACCACAGGGTGCTTTTATAAATAAAGATGTAGATGAAATAGTTTTAGTTGTCGATAAATAAACTATTTTTATAATTTTCGGATTTCATAAGGTTTAAATTAAAATTTAATACATGAAAAGACTTTATCTTTTAATATTTTTATTTTTGTCCGGATGTGGGGTAAATGAGATTACTGAAACAGAAAATTCTGATATTTCAGTGAATATAAGTGAAAATACAGAAATAGAAGTAGATGAAGTCTCCGAAAATGCAGTTTCTGAAAATGATAACATTAACCAATTTCAAACAGGCAGTTTTAATTTGCCTGTATTCAATGGTGAGTGCATTTACTATGAAGCCGAAGCATTACAAGAGCTTCAAACTTTAAGAGAAGTTAATAATTTAGATTTTGATATAAATATTATCTATCAGACAGGTCCAGTCGAATGTGTTGGGAAGGTATGGGGTGCAAATCTAGCTCAGGGAGCAATAATCGATGAAAGCATTTCTTATATTGATTTAATAGTTGGTAAAGATGATCTAAATAATCAAAGTAGAGCAAAAGTACCAAGTGAGTATTCCAGAACAAGTGATTTAGGATCTATTGAAGCTAATTTACTTTTTGACTTTAGTAACTTTGGTGATTACATAACTGACATTGACTATTTTGATAATTTAGAAACATACTTCTTTGTTGGACATCAAAAATCGATGATTTATACTCTTGATAAAGAATCATCAGAAATAATACCACTTGTAGATTTAAGCAGTTTTGTTGGAACTACAGAAAACTGGGAGACAGGACTTCTCTCGATCAATCCAATCAAATTTGAAAATAATAAACTTTATTTTCTTGCTGGGTACACAGACAAAGAAATAAGAGTTTCTATTTCGATTTTTAGTTATGACTATGGAAATAATGCTATTAAAAAAGAAAAAGAACTTTTTCTTTCTCCTCAAAACAGTAATTTAGATTGGCTCAATTGTGGAAATATTGAAAGAGTAAATCAAAATACTTGGGTTTTCTGTGTTGGCGACCAAGATTCACTTTACGCATTAAATGAAACATCATTAAGAACAGATCTTTATTCTGGAAAGTTAATAATGTTTTCTATGAACGAATCTTTTGAAGTTTATCCTGCAAGTACACCTTCATATGACCCAGAAATATTTTCTCCTGTTGGTGGAGATGTTAGGCCAGAATCAGTATTGTCTACTCCAGGTATTAAAAGTAAGTTTGAAATTGAATACATCTTAGCTCTTGGTTTTAGAAATCCGTGGGGTTTTGCAGTAGGTGATGGCTATATTTTTGCACCAGATGTAGGACTAAACAAGGTTGAGGAAATTAATTTTGTTGATTTAAACTCACTCGATCCAAAGTTTTTTGGGTGGCCCCATAAGGAAGGTGAGTTTTATTACGCAAAAGATGAAATAGGTAAATTTTGGGATTATGAAGTAAAGCCAATATATTCTCACGCTTCTGTTGATGAGAGATGTGCAAATATTGGTGGTGCAATTCATAAATCAGAATCATTGCCTGGATGGAATGAATATTTCTTTTTTCTAGATCAATGTACCTTTGAAATATTTATCATCAACAAATCTGGAGATAATGTTTTCAGGACAAGGTCAGAATCAATTAAAGTGGCACCTGTTGTTGTGAAGAATGACAAAGATGGGAATATAATAATATCTACTTATACAGGTCAAATATTTTGGCTTGATTTAAGTTCTTTAAATTTGTCAGGATAAATAATTTAATTAACAAGTTCTATTTCAAAAGGTATAAATAATTTTTCTTAATGTAAAATTAGACTAGTTCTTATGAAATTAGTTTTGTTTGTTTATGATTTTCCGCATAAAAAATCTTTAAAAGGTATGCAGTTAATAAAAAGCAAGGGCATTGAAGATGTACATGTGATTGCAAGCCCTAAGGTAGATTTAAAATTTAGGCAGTCAAAAAACAGGGTATCTGTATTGGAAACTGAAATTATTGAACCTTTTAAATTAGCAAATCAATATGGTTGGAATTCCCTGGTAGAAAATCACAACTCCCAGGCCGTTATATCATTTTTAAAAAACATAAAACCAAGCCATGGAATAATTTTGGGAGCAAGAATTTTAAACAAAAATGTAATAGATTGCTTTTCAAATGGAATAATAAATTTTCATCCAGGAGTACTTCCTGAAAACAGAGGATTGGACAACTTGAAATGGGCTATTTACAACAATCTTCCCCAAGGAGTAACAACTCACTTTATAGATGAAAACATTGATGTTGGGTATGAAATTTATAAAGAATTACTTGAAGTCGATGTCAGCGATACTTTATTTGATATTAATTCAAAGCTTTTTGACTTACAGATGGAACAATTAAATAAATTAATAGAAAACAATTTTGATATTGAAAACCTTAAATCTTTAGTATCTAAAAATCCTTCACAAAAGGCTGTAAGTGACGAAATAGATGAAAAGATAATAATTGCTTTTGAAGACTATAAAAAACAATATCGTAATATTCTTAAAAATTATACATCTGTTTAAAGTTGCTCATTGAGAGTTATTCATGATTAAGAAAATTTACTTCAAGGTTTTAAGGCAATGATTGCTATTATAAAGCTATGAAAAAAGCATTAGTCACAGGAGGACTAGGATTTATCGGCTCTCAAATTGCAAAATCCTTGTTAGAACAAAAAGTTGTCGATAAAGTTGTGTGTTTTGACAATTTTGGTGGATATATTAATTTCACGAGTAAAAATTTTTTAGACTATAGAAAAGAAAGACTAGTTGGCTATTTAGATAACATCATAATAGAAAGAGGAGATGCAAAATATTATGGAGTTTTACAAAAAATAATTGAAAATCATAGACCTGAGTACATTTTCCATCTAGCATCTTTACCTTTGGCTAAACTAAATAATCTAAATGTAGAAGAAGCATTTGAAAGCTCTGTTTCGGCAACATCGAATATATTACAAATTTGTAATTCTATTGAAAATTACGATCTTAAAAGATTTATTTACACTTCTTCAAGTATGGTTTATGGGAACTTTGAATCAGAAGAAGTAGATGAAAATAGTAGTGTAAATCCGATAGAAATATACGGCACTGCAAAATTGGCTGGCGAAATTACAACAAAAGGACTGGGGCTGTTTTTTAAAATACCTTGGACTATTGTGAGACCATCAGCTGTATTTGGGCCTACAGATATGAACAATAGAATTTCACAAATAATTATCGATAGGGCAATTAACAACGAAGTAATAAATGTTCATGGAAAAGATGAAAGGCTTGATTTCACTTATGTTAAAAATTTAGCAGATGGATTTATCAAAACTGCTATTCATGAAAAAGGTGAGAACGAAATTTTTAATATTACAAATGGTAAATCCCACACAATAATTGAGTTTATTCATGAAGTTAAAAAATATATACCTGGTATAAAATACGAAATTCAAGAAAGAGATCAATTCAGACCCAAAAGGGGAACGCTATCAAATTCAAAAGTCCAGGATCTTGTTGGGTTTGAGCCAAGTTACAGTTTTGAAGAAGCAATCAAGGAATATGTTGAATTCAAGCTAAACAATAAAAATAACTTTTCATAAAATGATTTTATTTTTAAATGGACTTAGAGGCTTGATTATCCTCAAAACACTTTTAGAAAATAAAAGCGAAATTAAGTCTGTAGTATTAAATGATGATAATGAAACTGAGATAATTGAACTAGTAAAATCTCAAAATCTAAACCTAATAATTGCAGATAACATCAATAATATTGATACTGTATCTAAAATTAAAAATTTTAGCCCAGAACTCTTTGTGTTGTCAGGATTTAGACAAATTTTAAATAAAGAGTTATTAGATATACCACTAATTGGAACAATTAATCTTCATGCAGGGAAATTACCAGAATATAGAGGGGGTTCGCCTCTGAATTGGCAAATCATAAATGGTGAAAAGTTTGCATATCTAACTACAATTTTCACAGATGAAGGAATTGATACGGGAAATATACTTAAAGAGCAAAAAATAGAAATCTTAGATAAAGATGACATAAAATCTCTTCATAAAAAAGCTAATAAAATTTTTCCAAAAATGCTTTTGGAGTCCATAAAAATGGTAAGAGAAAATAATTTTGGAAAAAAACAAAATGAAGCCAATGCTTCTTACTGGCATCAAAGAAGTGACGCGGATGGGTATTTAGATTTTCAGAATAATGATGCAGAAAAGATTGTCAGAATTGTCAAGGCAATTACAAAACCTTATCCTGGAGCTTGGGGATTAATTCAAGGACAAAAAGTAAGAATATATTCTGCAAAAATTTCAGAATTTGCGTTTAAGGGTACGCCTGGAAAAACAATACTCACAAATGGAATTAACCCCGTTGTAATTTGTAAAAAAGAAAGCATTGAGATACTTAATTATGAATTTGAAAAACAGCCAAATAGAAAACTTTCTAATAATGATAGGTTTGAATAGTAGTACAGCAGAGTTTTAGTATGTTATCAGCAACAATTGTTATCCCGTTTCATAATGAGAAAAAAAACTTAGAAATTTTATCTAATGAGCTTCTAAATGCACTCGAAAACAAACCTAAAGATATCGACGTAAGTGTTATTTTTGTAAATGATAATTCTGACGATGGGGGAGATGTTTATATAAGTAAATTTATAAATAAACTAGAAAATTTTAAAATAATTAACTTAGAAAAACGTTCTGGACAAACCGGGGCTTTTAAAAAAGCTTTCAATCAATGTAAGACAGACTACATCATTAGAATGGATTCTGATCTTCAGGATAATCCTAAAGACTTAAATTTATTTTTTAATAAAATAATTCTCTTACAGCCTCACTTAATAATGGGAATACGAGAAGTAAGAAAACATAGAAGAGTGTTAAGACTAGCATCAATTATTTATGATTTCCTAATGGTGTTACTTTTTAACTCCCCCCTACGTAGCAGTAGTGGGTCATTTGTCTGTTTCAAAAAAGAATTTGTAGAAAATCTTCCATGGTATAAAAATGACCATAGATATTTACCACTCATAACTATTAATCGTGGAGCACATAAAATAATTGAAGTGATAGTAACACATAGAGAAAGAAGTTTTGGAAATTCAAAATATTCAGCATTTAATAAATTATTTTTTGGAATTTTTGAAGTACTAATTTTTTCTTTAAGAATGAAACTTGGATTTTATAAGATTAAACAGTAATTTTTTTATAAATTTTAAGATGACTGACTTCTTTTAGTAGAACATATTCTAATTTCTCAATTTCATCTAAACTAAAGAAATCCATCTCTCTAGAAACAAGAATAAATACTGGGGAATTGGTTTTTATTTCAGATATTATTTCATACACAGGATCATCAACACCAGACCAATAGTATAAATGGTTTTGGTTAAAATAATTATTTATCAAATTTAAAGAACTTAATTCAAGCAATAATGGTGTATCTGTTCCAAGAAAAAAACATTTTTCATTGTTAAGTAACAATTCATTTATGCATTTGACTTGTTCATTTAATATTTTTTTGTCTCCTGAAACATCTTCTTTCTGCAAACTTCTTACTAAAACAAAAAAATCTTTTGTTCTGAAAAAATTGTAATAATTTATTATTGATAAGAATGTTATAACAGATAAACAAAAGGTTAAAAACAATTTATCTGATTCCACATAAGTGGAATTTTGTGAATTAAAAAAAATTAAAAGTGTCGATGTGTTTATTAAAAAATAGGAAAAAAATTGTTTTTGCAAAAAGGTTATTAATAATGAAGTTCCGATAAAAAGTTGACCTATTATTTCAGCGTTAAAAAATACAAAAATTATTAAAGATGAATAGGTAATAATAAAAATTTTATTGCTTAAAATAAACTTAAGTGTTTTTACATTAAAAAATCCTCTTCGAGAGCTTATATATCTTTTTGATTTTTTAAATGTAGAAAAACTAAATAAGCTGAGAATGGCAAAAACAAAAAACAAAACATATAAGCTGTAACCAAGTTCTAAATAATAAAATGTTATTGGAAATAAATAAATTAAATTTATGTACTTTAAAAAAATAAGTATAAAAACACCAAAGGAAAGGATTGAAAGAGTCAATAAATCATTTTGTACTAAATAAGGCAAGGAAATTAATAAAATTAAAATCACTGACTCGTACATTTCTGAAGAAGAAGTTGAAGGATTCAACCAGGGACTATTAATAATCAGAAGAAAAAGAAATATTGAAATGTTACTAGTGTCAATATATTTTGGTGAAAAATAAATTATCAGAACAGAAGTATTAATCAGTAGAAAATTTACAAATCTATAAAAATTATTTTTAAAATTTAACTTACTATAAAAAATCTCATAAAGTTTAATAACTGGAAGTTTTACTCCAAACCTATAAGAGTGAGAGAATCTGCGGTTGTTTTTTCCGGCAAAAATATGGCTTGCCGAATCGAAATCAAAAGATGCATTTTTGTAAATAAGAAAGTTTAAAAAATTAAATAGAACGAAGATAAAATAGCTAATCAATGTTAATTGTTAATAATTTTATATATTTCGTCAACAACATATGTCATATCTTCTTCTTTAATAGTTGGATACATAGGAAGAGTTATTATAGAATTAGAAAGCTTTTCTGTATTTTCGAGAGAAGTCTTACTTTTTATATATTGATAGTATTCCTGTTTATGTACAGGAGGGTCAAAATGAACACTTGCACCAATTCCTTTTCTGTTTAATTGCTCAACTACTTCATTTCGAATTTTTTCATCAACAGTTACTGTGTACATTTGATAAACATGTTCTCTATTATTTCCAACTTGAGGAATGGCAACACCGCGATTTTTATCAGAAAGTAAATTATTATAAAAGTTAGCAGACTTTTTTCTATTATTATTCATTTCTTCGAGACGGTTAAATTGTGCATGGCCTATCGCAGCATGAATATTGGACATTCTAAAATTATGACCAGAACTAATCGCTTCTCTATACCAAGCTACCTTATTATTTCTTTCTAGTGTTGTTGTACCAATTCCATGGCCTATTAAACTCTTTGCTGCTTTAAAAATTTTCTCGTCATTACAAGTGAACATTCCTCCTTCTCCGGTTGTTATATTTTTAGTAGGAAAAAATGAAAAACATCCAATACCAAATGAACCAGCTTGTTTTTCATCAACACTTGCTCCTAAAGTTTCTGCACTATCTTCTATTAAAAGTAGATTGTATTTTTGACACAAATTATATATCGGCGTCATGTCACATGGCTGACCTCCGAAATGAACTACCATAACAGCTTCTGTTTTACTATTTATTAGTGGTTCAATAAAATCAGCAGTTGTGTTTCTATAATCGAAATCAATATCACAAAAAACAGGTGTAGCACCATTATTAACTATTGCATTTACACTAGCAACCCATGTAAAACTTGGAACGATTACTTCTCCTTTTATATCGTGCGCCTTAATTGCTATTTCAAGTGCTGATGCACATGAATTCATAGATAGGGCATACTTTGAACCGATCAATTCTATAAATTGATTTTCTAAAAGATTATTAAATTTACCTGGAGCTAACCAACCACTTTCAAGTACTTCGGTGACATTTTTGAGTTCTTCTTTGCCTAAATCTGGAACTGAAAGTTTGATATCTCGAGACATATAAATGATTTTAACTAAAAAAGAGAGGTATATATAAGCTAAACTTCGAACTTTATTTTTAATAAATTTTTAATCTTCGATACCAAAGTTAATCTTATTTCTTTGTTGTAAATAATAGAATAACTTGTGCAACCTTAGCGTCTATTCGTTTTTAGATAAGGTTAATTTCATCATCACAGAATTTGAAATCGTCAATATTATGTGTGACATTAATTATTGTTGACGAGAGAGACCGAAGTTTACTAAAAACGAGTTTTTTTGATTTCAAGTCTAAATTTGAAGTAGCTTCGTCTAGGAATATAATATCTGGCTTTTGTATCATTAGTCTTATAAAATTGATTTTTTGGATCTGTCCACTAGATAAAGAATTTTGAGAAATTATTAAATTAAGATCATAATTATTTTTTTCTGAAAACACTTCAAATTCAGTTAGATACTCAGTGAGTTCTGTATCAGGTACATCGGTTTGCACACCATACATAATATTTTCTTTTAGAGTACCTGTAAATATAAATGG
>CENW01069104.1_pt1 | contig 11010 bp, 10 predicted proteins | sample 530241 | NCBI WGS metagenome assembly CENW01 (sample SAMEA2619818, study PRJEB7988) | marine metagenome | isolation source: saline water (ENVO:00002010), including | reverse complement strand
CTAGCTAAAGTTTGGTTTGGCTTTAGAATACTTTACCTAATTGGAGCTATGCTGAACTTATACAGATTTCCTTTAATTAGACCAGTGATATGGCTTCCATCCATAGTGGCTTTAGTGATGATGGGTGTAAATATTATAAGTTAATCTAACTTTCTCTCAGAGCGCTTTTTTCCTCTGTGAACACAGCTCAAATTTGAAGTTTTTTCATCAATAATTGATATTATTTCATGATTAAACATGCAGTAAGACTGTATTATGTCAGTAATGTATATTTTACTTACAGCTTTTTCAAGAAAGCTTGTAACTGAAATAATGTCATTTTTTTGACACTGTTCAATTTTATTAACTGCATCTTTGTATGCATCATCATTAGATTGAAATCTCAACGTAATCAGTACAGAACATTTATTGTCAAAGTCACTTTTAACTTCACCGGCTACTATTATTAGGACTGTAATTAAAATGAATTTCATGTATAAATAGAGTATAGATTAAATTTTTAATCTTTAAAAATTTAGTGTATATTTTTAACGTATGATAGAAAAAATAGAAAATTTATTAATAATAATATCAAGATATTTTTTAATAATAATTGGTTCTCTAGCTTTAATTGGAGCAGTATTTATGCTTCTTTACAGCATTACCTTAATAATTGACTCTCCAAATACATCTCCTGGAAAACTTCCCAAGATTTCATATGATAATACGTATAAATCTAAGTTATTTCCAAAGCCAAAACAGCAACTAGAGAGTCTTTCGACAAATTCAATTTCTAAATCAACTCAAGACCAGGATACTCAGCAACCTGTTGACAAAAGATATATTGAACTTCATTCATCTATGTCAAAACAGTTTAATGATTCACAAGACAACATAAACAAATTTTTTGCAAAAATTACACCTAGAATTTTAGAGCAATTCCTTGAAGACAATTATAGATACCTCGGCCTTAAAGATTTTGATATTCTTGTTACAGGATTAACTACTTTTTATGATGAAATTTCTAATATCAGTGATTTTAAACGAATTGGTGACTTTGATAGCAGATATAATTTAGTGCTTGAAACATTAGAAATGTATCTTAATGATTTCAAAGAAAATCTTGCATCAAGACAAGCACAAATTGATCGAAATATATCTAAATCTGCTGCAAATAATGCAAAAGGATATGCAAATTTAATTAATGTATTATATGGACTAGCCTTATATGCTGCAGCGGTTTTATATTTAATGATTTTTAAAGTAGAAATAAATCTTAGAAGAATACCTCCAGCTATAAAAGATGAAAATTAGTACATTTTTTTTATTATTTTCGCTTTCTATATTCTCAGATACATCGAAACAAGTTGATGTAATTTCATGTGATGAGGATATAAAACTTATTATAGATGAAGAAAATATGACAAATGAAGAGATATTAAAAGCAAAAGACGAATATTTTAAAAAACTTTTAGCTCAGGCGAATCAAGAATGTATTTCTAAAAAAGCTATGACATCTAATTTAAATGTTAAACAAACTAATGCAGGGGGATCAATATCAGGATCGGATATACAAAGATCAACTACCAAAACTTCAAGTTCAACATTAAGTACACCAAAGATAAATGAAGTTAATAAAAAAGTATCATCAAACACAACTCAACCTGTTTTAAATAATGGTGCGCTACCCCCATGTATATCTAAAATAAAAGATTCTAATCAAGTATCTGTTCAGCTTAAAGAAGCTATTTCAAAAGAAACAGATGCAAATAAGAAAAAAGAGCTTATTAAAAGCTATGCAATTTATAATAATATCGATCCGGAGACTTTAAAATGTTAAAAAATTTATCAAAACTATTCATACTTACATTCTTCATTGTTGGATGTGAAACTACACAACCAATATCTTCAATGTCTTATGAAGAATTAGAATTAGATGCATCATCAATGTCAACAAAGCTAGATATAAACGTTGTTGAACTGGATCCGGGAATATATCAAGAAGATGCAGTATCTCGTGAAGCAGGAATTTGGCCTGAATTAAGAAGAGCAGAATCCAGAAGATTTGCAGTTAAGATGATGAGATCTCTTAATGAAACTAATGCCTTTGCAAATGTTACAGTTACAACAAGTACTAATTTTCTCTCTGACATCGTAATTTCTGGTCAGATTCAAGAGTCAAACGGTGAAGATGTTCGCCTTTTAATAAATGCAGTTGATTCAACTGGTAAATCAATTATAAAAAACAAAGTTTATTCTCACAGAACTAATGAATATTTCTATCAAAATTTAAGAAATAAAGATAAAGATCCATTTGATCCAATATATAGAGCAATAGCTGCAGATATTATTAAGGAACTAAAAAAGAGAAATTTGGAAGAAATTGAATTAGTAACTGATTTAAGATTTGCTCAAAAATTAAATGACATGCAATTTTATGATGCTCTAGATTACGAAAATGACAGATATTCATTAGGATTTGTTCCCGCTATGGATGATCCAATGTTTTTGAGAGCGCAAAATGTTCAAATTAAAGATGCTCAATTTAGAAATGAAATGCAAAAACACTATGTTTCTTTCTCCGACACTATGGATGAAAGTTATAAGATTTGGCAAGAGGCTGCACTTAAAGCCTCAAAACAAAAAAGAGAAGCGCAAAGGGCTGCTGCTGGTAAAGCTTTATTAGGTGCTTTGATTGTTGCAGCTGCTGCATCATCTGCATCGGATAGTGACTACTATGATTATAATGTTGGTGCTACTGTGGCTGCTACCGTAGGTGCAGGTCTTTTAGTTTCAGCTGTTGGTGATGCACAGGAAGCTAAGGTTCACGAGTCAACAATAAATGAGGTGTCTAAGTCATTTGATGGAGAGATTGCCCCACAAGTAATTGAAATGGAAGGGCTTCAAGTTAAACTTGAAGGTAATATTCAAAATCAGTTTGATCAATGGCAGACCATACTTGCAGACATATATAAATCTGAATCAAGTCAAACAAATGAATTTGAAATACTTTAAAAGCTTATGTAGCACCTCCTTAATTATATTTCTAGTAAGTTGTGGAAATAATGAGGTTGAACCTATTACTTATGAAATTTCACCCACTGTTGATCCAAATATTTCGTTAGATTGCACTGGAGCATGGGCAAATTCACCTTTATGTAAAGAAAGGAATGAAGCACTTATTGAACTAAAAAAATTAGATCCTTTATATCAGTCATTTAAAGATGTAGACACTCCTGAATCAAAATTATTACAAAATGAAGTTGAAATCCTCAAAAAAGAAGGAGATAAATTCTATTATGATGAGTTTTATTTTAAATCTAGAGATTCATATAAACAGGCAACTCAATTAATAATTGATTTTAATGATAAAAACAAAAATAAAGTCTTAGATCTTATCCAAAGATCAAACTTAGCTTTTAACACAGGAAATCTTGAAGAATCTAACAGATTGGTTTTAAGTGGATTAGATCTTGATCCTACTAATCAAGATTTGAATAATCTTAAAAGTAGGATATTTAACTATGAGACTGTTTCTATCCTTGTTAATCAATCAAAAGAACTTTCTTTAAGTAATTCTTTTGATGAAGCTCTAAATAAAATTGATGAAGCGTTATCTATTGATCCTGATAGAGTTGATGCCATTGAAACAAAGAATAAACTGATTGCCGATTCAAGAGATTATTTTTTCAATCAAAATGTTAAATTTTCATACAATAGTATAAATAACGACGATTTTGATGCAGCAGAAGTTTTCTATGAAAAAGCTAAAAATCTTTTTCCAAATAAACCAGAACTAAAAGCATTAAAAATGGAACTTGATAAAGAAAAAAGAATTTTTGATATAAACAGGTTCACATTATTGGGAGATAATAGTTATGCTAGTGAAGATTGGAATGACGCTATTGAAAATTATAAAAAAGTAATTGAGCTTGATTCAAATAATCAAAATATTAATTCTCAATACTCTAGAACAATTCTGATTAAAGAAGCTTACGATGATTTAAATAAATATTTAGCTAATCAAGACAGATTGTCGTCAACGAACATAAGAAATAATTTTAAACAAGCAATTCAGAAATCAAAAGAAATACAACTCGATCAAGAAAAAAACTTAATAAACCTAATTTCAAAGGCAGAGGAAGCTTTTAATCGTTATAACGAGATGATAATTGTGAACCTTATATCGAATAACCAGACATATATCGATATTCAAAAAACTGCACAATATAATCCATTCAATGAACAAAATATTAAACTATATCCAGGTAAATATGTCTTGATTGCAAAAAAAAGAGGCATGCAATCATTTCGAAAAGAATTCATACTGGAGCCTGGAACAGACTTTATATCAATAACTGCTATTTGCACAAGTAGTTGCAATATATTTGAGACAGACAATAAAAATAAAGATGATATAGATATTGGTGATAACAATATTCAAATCGCAACTCAGATAACAACTAATGAACAAAGAAAATCTGAGGTAAATAACAATAACTTTATAAAGAACGTTAAAATTGTAAATTCAACTTTTACAAGTAACATTCAATGCACTAAAAAAACAAGAAATAGGGCAATGAGGCTTGAATTTATTTTGAACCTAGATAAGTCAAGCAAAGTTATTGCTAGCAGAATTAATTCGGTTAAAGATCCAGTAACTAGAGAAGAATATAACAACTTAAGATCTGATGAAAGATCAGTTATTGTTGTTATTGAAAAAGCACTTAAAAAATCTAGATTTAGAGTTCCAAGAATTGATGGTGAAATACAGGTTGGAAAAATTAATCATGTTGTCAAAGTACCATCAGATTTTTGCGTCACATGAATAAAAAGTATTTAGTCCTGATAATAATATTTATTTCGCCTCTTTTTTTTATTAAATCATCTAATATTACTTTTAAAGAGAATTATGAAGAAATTAAAATATCTTCTTCAAATGCTTTAATAATACAAAACACAGTATATTCATTCAAACAAATTTTTAATATTAATGTTGTCGCATACGGCTATAAATCAAAAGAATTTGAATTTAATCACAATGACGCTGAAAAATTAATAATACTTGTTGAGATGCCGGTGTTGGTTAAATTTAAAATTGATCAAAATTATAATGAATTCATTCTTAATGACAGAATTTTAGACTCTCTTGAAAATATTTATTTGAAGAAAGGAATATACAGCTACGAAGTTAAATCCAAAAATCATATTTCATACAAATCTAAATTAGAAATAAATAAATATGCTGATGAAATTTTAGTACCCATCATAATGCAAGAAGTTAATAAAAAATTAGTAATCAATTCAGAACCTAATCAGGCATCAGTATTTCTAAATAATGTTGAGCTAGGAGTAACACCTTTATCAGTTAATTTAAATACAACATCAAACAACATATTAATTAAAAAATCTGAGTACAAAGACAGTAATATTGATTACATAGTCAAAAATAACAATTCGGATCAGATCATAATAAAACTTATTGAAGATGAAGATGTAATTAATATAAACACTGTACCATCTCAAGCATCACTTTTCTTCAATGAAGATTATATTGGGATTTCACCTTTAAAATTCAAAATTCAAGACAAAGGCATCCTTAAGGTAAAAAAGTACGGATATGTAGATAATAAAATTAATATAACTAAAGACACAAAAAAATTGAATATAGTCCTAACAGAAGATTCATCAGAGGTTTTTATTTCGAGTGATCCACCATCTGATGTGTTTTTAAATGAAGAGTATATTGGGAAAACGCCATTTACTAAAAAAATACAAAAGATAAAACATAAAATATCATTCAAAAGCAAAGGCTTCAGAACATTAAATGAATCATTTGAGCCTACTAAAGATAAACAAAATATAATAAAAAAACTTTTAACCGAGAAAGAAGCTTCTTTACTTGAAAATAAAAAATACTCTAGAACATCCATTGATGGAGAAGTAATTTTGTTTGAACCAGGTAGTTTTGTAATGGGATCATCAAAAAAAGAGTCCAGAAGAGATATAAATGAAATTATGAGGAGTGTAAAAATTACAAAACATTTCTATATAAGTAAAAATCTAATAACTGAAGAACAATATAGTTTATTTAAAAGATCTTCTAAATCTAATTTGCCAGTAAATAATATTTCTTGGATAGATGCTGCTAAATTTTGTAATTGGCTGAGTTCTAAAGAGGGCTTTGAAAATTTTTATGAAATTAAAAATAATCAAATAATTTCATTTAATATGGACTCAAAAGGCTACAGACTCCCAACAGAGGCAGAGTGGGAATATGTTGCAAAATCAAATAATCCAGAAAAATATATTTACTCATGGGGTAGTGATAGAAAAATAACTAAATTAGTTGGGAATATTGCAGATGTTAGTACTCAAGGAATACTTTCTAATTTTATAGACGATTACGATGATGGATATGATGAAAGATCTCCAGTAGGATCGTTTAGATCAAATCAAAATGACATTAACGATTTAACAGGAAATTTATCAGAATGGGTGAATGACTTCTATTCTGTTGAATTTGTTCAACAATCAAAAGTCTTTCAAGATTATATTGGACCATTAGCGGGAACAAGCCATGTAATTAAAGGATCTAATTATTACTCTTCGACACCACTTCAACTTGGTTTATCATATAGAACATATGGTAATGAACCAAACAGTTTGGTTGGATTTAGGATTGCAAGATGGATTTATTAAAAATAAAGTATTTGTTTATATTTGTTAGCCTAGTTGCTTTAACTCAATTAATATTTTCGCAATCTAATACTTTAGTTTTAAAAAATAGGATTTCAATTAATAATGAAATACCTTTTCCAAAGGATATATGATGAAAAATTTTTTAAATAAGTCGAATTATAATATTGTTATTATCTCTTCTTTCTTTGTTTCATTAATACTTGTTCATATTTTTTATTTAGCATTTATTAATCCATTGTCATTTGAATATATGTCGTATGCAAAGCTTAATAATATTGCACCTGAACGTCATTTTTCAGTTATCTTGAAAGATCCTGAGCAAAAAATATGTTTAATAATGTTTATTTGGAGTGCAATTATTGCCTCTTTTAATTTTTATCTACTTGATGATGATTATAAAAAATTATTGGATGATGATGATCCTCTTCTCAAAGAAATGGATATTAAAATCGATGAAACTATGAGCAATAACGATATATATAGCATTCTGATTGAAAATAAATTTGATTTATTTCAATTAGATTTATCTTTTATCAAATACATGTCTTGGGCAATCCCATCAATTGGATTTATTGGAACTGTAAGAGGAATTGGTGAGGCATTATCAAGAGCTGCAGAGGCAATAGATGGTGACATAACTGGAATGACAACAAGTCTTGGTGTTGCATTTAATTCTACTTTTGTTGCTTTGCTATTGAGTATTATTTTGATGTTTATTATTACAAGAATTGAATATAAACAAGATAATTTAATAATACTGCTGAGAAGCAAGTTTCTTGTTAGTTGATATATTGAGAAGAAAACAATTAAATCCTTTCTCGCTGTCATTTATTGACATCATGGCTTGTGGATTAGGTGCAGTTGCATTAATGTTTGTTTTTGTAAAAGAAGCTACTTTTTCTCCTCTAAATGAGAGCTTTGAAAATGAGATAATACCTATCGAGGTAGAAATCGAATCAATTAATGAAGATATTAATTTTAAAGAAAAAGAAATCTTAAACATTAATAACGAAATCCAAAAGACTGAAAGGAGTGCTAAAAATAGTAAACAAAAAATTGAGGTTGCAAATAATGTTATAGAGAATTTAATTAATCAAAACAATGAGTTATCTGCATCCTTAAAAAATATTAACAAAAAGTCCGAAACTAAATATAAGCCTGTAAAAAAATCATATATTTCTGGATGTAATGTGACTGGAAATAAAATTATTTTACTATTAGATTCATCAAAAAGTATGCTTCATAAAGATTTGGTTGAAATCATAAGACTTTCTGTAGAAGAAGATTCAATAAAAAAAAATACAGAAAAATGGAAAAAAGCAAAAGATATTCTAAGATGGCTTTCATTTAATCTTCCATCAGATGCAAAAGTTTTAATAGCTAAGTTCAATACTGAATTAATCATTTATCCAGATACAAAAGACTGGACAGATGCAAATAACACTTTAGAAATTGAAAAACAGATATTATTTCTTCTCAATGAAGCTCCCAATAAAGGTACAAACCTTCAAAAATCGATAGAACAACTTAAAAACTGGAATGACGCTGATAGTATTTATTTAATTACCGACGGTTTACCGACATTAGCAAAAAAATCAAATAGTCAATCTAGGTTGAATAGATGTCTTGAAAAAGACACAGTTTCTTCAGAGTGTAGGCAATTATTTTTTGATAAATTTGTAGAAAGTTACTCTGATATATTTCCAAAAACAAAATTTAATACTATTTTACTTCCCATGATTGGAGATCCAATAGCAACATTTAAATATTCAGTTTTTTCAAAAGAAAATGATGGATGTTTTCTAACATCTAGCGATGATTGGCCGTTATGAATAAAAGAAAAAATAATGAAGTATTTTCAATGTCTTTTTTAGATATTATGGCATGTGGATTTGGTGCTTTAGTTCTTATCCTATTAATTAGTGAATTTAATGAAGTTGAAATTATTGAAAATAAATATACTGCTGAAATGTTTTTAAATATAAAGAATCAATTAAACCAAAAAAAGTCTGATTTATCTATTACTCAAGATAATCTTGATTTCAAAATTAATGAGTTAATAACCATCAGAACAGATTTAGAGGCAACTTTGAATGAATTAAAACAAAAAGAAGAAGTAGTCAAAAATCTAAGTAATTTAAATGACGCTACCTCATCACAAATCTCAGTGAAAACTATTGAGCTTTCCTCAACTCCAAAACAAATTGCTGCAAGTGGAATAAGAATAGACAGTGATTACCTTATTTTCATCATTGATAATTCTGGCAGCATGATCGAAGGAGGGCCTTGGAATAGGGTCATGGAGGAAATTTCAAGTATTGTTATTACTTTTCCGAACTTAAAAGGATTTATGATAATGAATGATACTGGAAAGATAATTCAAGGAGATAATCCTTGGTTAACTCCAACCTCAACTAATAGAAAATCAGCAATAGATAATTTAAGAAACATTCGAACTATCTCAAACTCTAATCCTATACCCGCAATTGAATTAGCTATAAATTTTTATGGAAGAAAATATGACAATGTTGGAATATTTGTAATTGGAGATGATATCCGAGAAAGTAAAGACATTGATAAGAGGCTTTTAGAGATCAATAAAATCAATACAAAAACTGATGGATCAAAATATGTAAGGATAAATGCTCTAGCATTTTTAACTTCTAGACGAATTGCAAAAGAAATTTTACCTTCAGGTAAAGAGGATAATATAAAATATTTAACTCTAATGAGAGAACTAACACTACAAAATGGAGGGACATTGGTAGTTGTAGACTGAATTATGAAAAAGAAATTAATTATATTAAGCGTTTTTTGTTTTTTTACGAGTTTAAATGGTTACGACAGAATTACTGGATTAGAGTTTGCATCAAGATCTGAAGTAATTGCTACTAATGGAATGGCTGCAACGAGTCATCCACTTGCTACTCAGACAGCAATAGCAATTCTTAAAAAAGGCGGCAATGCAATTGATGCAGCAATTGCAGCCAATGCAGTTCTAGGTCTTGTTGAGCCTACCGGATGTGGCATAGGTGGAGATTTGTTCGCAATCATTTGGAGTGCGGATAAAAATAAACTTTATGGATTAAATTCATCAGGACCAGCACCTCAAAATATTTCAATTGAAAAACTTAAAAGAAATGGTATTGAAAAGATTCCTCCATATGGTCCATTGCCTGTTACTGTTCCTGGAGCTGTAGCTGGATGGGTTGCTATCCATAAAAAATTTGGATTATTAGAATTTAACGAATTATTCATAGATGCTATAAATTATGCTGAACATGGTTTTCCCGTTTCGGAATTAGTTTCATATTATCTTGAAAGATCATCCAAAATATTTGCTTCTTACCCAAATTTTAAAGATGTATGGATGCCAAATGGTAAAACTCCAAAAAAAGGTGAAATTTTTATTAACAAAAACTTAGCACAAAATTACAAAGATATTGCTAATACTTATGGAGAAAGTTTTTACAATGGCAAAATAGCTGAAACAATTGTAAATGCTGTTAACAATAAAGGAGGCTTCTTTACTTTATCAGATCTAAATTCTTTTGAACCAGAGTGGATAAATCCTGTTTCAACTAATTATAGGGGTTATGACGTTTGGGAACTACCTCCAAATGGACAAGGCATCGCAGCGCTTCAAATTTTAAATATTTTAGAAAGATTTGATATTGAAAGTATGGGATTTGGATCTTCAGAGTACATTCATCTTTTTACAGAAGCTAAGAAAGTTGTGTATGAAGATAGAGCAAAATATTATGCCGATACTAATTTTTCTAATATTCCAGTGGAAAAACTCATCTCTAAAGAATATGCAAAAGATAGATCAAAATTAATTAACTTTAAAAAATCATCTAAATCATTCAATCCTGGTAATTTAGAAAATGGAGATACCATTTACCTAACTGTTGCTGATAGATTTGGAAATATGGTTTCTTTAATACAAAGCAATTATAGGGGAATGGGTTCAGGCGTTGTACCTGATAATGCAGGTTTTATGCTTCAAGATAGAGGTGAAATGTTTAGTCTTGATCCAGATCATATGAATTCACTTATGCCTGGTAAAAGACCCTTTCATACAATAATACCTGCATTTGTTACGAAAAATGATAAACCTTTTATAAGCTTCGGTTTAATGGGTGGAGCAATGCAACCGCAAGGACATGCGCAAATAATTGTTAATCTCGTCGATTTCAAAATGAATCTTCAGGAAGCAGGAGATGCTCCAAGAATAAGACACGTTGGATCGTCTCAACCTACGGGTGAAAAAATGTTAGACGGTGGATATCTGAGCTTAGAAAAATCTTTTGACAAGAATGAAATTAG
>CENW01113158.1_pt1 | contig 11038 bp, 7 predicted proteins | sample 530241 | NCBI WGS metagenome assembly CENW01 (sample SAMEA2619818, study PRJEB7988) | marine metagenome | isolation source: saline water (ENVO:00002010), including | reverse complement strand
GATTTTTTCAAATGAGAATAGCTGAAAACTATAATTCAGGAGCAAATGATTATAGCTCGAATAAATACAAGTTTACTCACGGAAGTTCAGGTTATACGGATGATATAAGTGGGGGAACTTTTGATTCAAGTGGATCTAATTATTCATGTGGATATTCAGGTCAAAGACCGATTTACGTTCCTGAACATAATTCTTATATGTATGTTTTATCGAGTGGGGGAACTGGTAAAGTTGATAATTATTTCATCCATCTAAAAGGGGATGTGAATAATTATACTGGAACTCCCATTGAAGTTGCTAAGGGATCTATAGAGAACTTAATAACAGATGAAATTTGTGTTAATACTGCTAATGAAGAATGTAACAGTAATTTATACAATAAAAATGGTGATGTACATATTGATAAAACAGTAACTCCGTATAAATATTATTGGCATAATAGGGGTATGCAAGATAGAAATATATGTTCTAAGGATTATCAACAATCAAAATGTTCTGAAATTTATGAGTTCTCATTTAACCAATCAACTGGAATTCTCGACAGCTCTACATTCAAACATTATGATTATCAAAATAGAGATGAAAGTTATCATAATGATCCTGTTAGATCTCTCGGAGTGTGGAAAGATCAAGGCTCAGGGACAGTCTTCACTTTATACTCACACTCTAATCAAGCGATAGATTCAGCAAATAATAATTTACTACACGCAATCGCTTTTGTTATACCTGATAATATTTCAGAATATATCGGTTTTGTAACAGCTTCAGGCTCAGCTACTAATCAAGTAACAGTTTACTCAATCGGAGCTGTTATTGATGGATTTACAGGGCTAACAATCGGAGCTGAATACTGGGTTCAGGATGATGGATCTGTTTCAACTTCAGGAACGTATAAAATAGGAAGAGCGATAGCTTCAGATAAAATCTATTTAACAGATACAAGATAGGAGTCTAATGGTTAATAATTTTAAACCTTATGATCCTAATGATGACAGCGAAAGAAGTTCGGCTGAATCTTATCTTCCGTCTAAACCTAAAGCTCCTAAAGTAGACCAATCTTCTCAGTCGTTCCCTTCATTCCCTGAAGAGCTTGAAAGAGATAATTTTCAAGCTCCAGTTTCTCCGAATCCTACTCAGAATCAAATAATTGAAGAGTCTGAAAAAATTCAGGAAGAAGTAGATTCAATAATCCAAAAAAAAGAGTCTCCATATATAAAGACTATTGGAGTAGATCCTGAGTATGAATTTACTGATCCAATATTCAAAGAATATGAAAAAGGGGAATCTGAGATCCGAAAAGCTGTCTCAAGTTCCGAAGAAAACATTCAAGCCGAGTTCAAAAAATTTCAAGACTGGAATCAAAATTTTACAGGGGATTATGATTCTTATGAATCCGAATATAACTCAAGGCTTGAATCTTTCAAAAAAGTTGAAAAAGATCATAATAATTTAGTCGGATCTTATAACTCTTTTATCGAGGGAAATTTTCCACTCATTCAGGAAAGAGAAAACAGATATTTAACTCAACTAGATCTAGCCGATAGAAAACTTAAAAGGCTAGAGTCTCAATGGGAGTCAGCTTCTCAAGAAGTTCCTTTTGAAATAACAGGAGTAGATTACGGATCAGATTTATCGAAAAGACCTGACTGGCAAGTTCCCACTCCGTCTCCTGATTTTTCTAAGTCAGGAAGAGATAACACGGATAAAATTGAGGATGTTGTTGGGGATTATTTAGCTATAAACTTCGGAGGATCAGGAGTCGATTACAGTAATCAACTTCAAAAAAAAGAGTCAGCTATTATCAAGCCTCTTGTTTTTGATGACCTAAAAAAAGATGAGAGATTCGTTGAGTCTCTTGGAGACAGAAAAACAGGATCATTTTCAAGGATAGCTCCACAATACAAGAAGCCTCAAGGCTCTTCTCCTGATCAGGAATTAATAGAGGGAAGAGAGTTTTTCAAGCCTGAAGAAAAGTTTGAATTAAAAAATCTAAATCCTTTTGATCCTAATATAGATCCATTGACTAGAGCTGAAGCGACAGAAGAGTTTATCGACAAAAATGCTAAGGCAATAAAAGAAACTGTTTCAGAAGCCTCAAAAGATTATTTAAAAGATGTTAATTCTTGGGTTAAAAAATTCTCTGAAGATCTAACTCTTTGGAAGTCTTCAAGCCAAGAAAAAACATCAATTCAAGCGATGGGAGATCTAGCTCCGTTCGATCCAGTAAAAGCCTCAAAAGGAACTGGGAAGATTTTATTCGGAGAACAAGTAAAGTCAATCAATGATTCTTGGGTTTATGAAAAGGATGATTTATCCAAATCTATGCAATCAACTGCCGATATTCTAAAAGATGAAAAGTTTTCAGCTGAGTCTTTGAAAGAAGTATTTAATATCCCTTTAGGCTTAGCTAACAGATTGAGAACTAATGTAGGATTAACAGCCAAAGGTTTAGCTGTAGGATTAACAGAAAAAGAGAAGCTGTATAATTTTTCAGGCTTATTCTTTGAGAGCGAAGATGTAATCAAGTCAGCTAATAAAGACTGGCTAAATGCTTTCAATAAAACTTTTAAAAATCAAAAATCTTTAGGGATTAAATCCCCTACTCCATATCAATCATTAAATTCTCTTATTTATGACGTAAATCAGACATGGAAGCAGAATAGAAAATTTGAGGAAGAGTATCTTCAATTAGGAGGGGACTCGCCTTATTCTCAGGCTTATTATAATTTATCTCCTGAAGAAAAAAAACAAGTCGCTCAGAAGCCTTATGCTATAAATGATCTCTTGTATCAAACAGGAAGAGGAGTATTTAAAAGAGCATGGAAGCCAGTTGATACAATAACTACTGCGACAATCATAGGAGCTTCAGTAAAAGGTTTAGGTAAAATGGGAATAAATCTCTCTAAGTCGAAAGCTGTTTCTAAGATTTTAAACGATGGTATAAATGCAAGTAAAACAATCGCTTCATCAACTGGACTCTCTTCAGTAAGAAACAAAATAGCTCCAATTAAAACAGGTCAATATTATATGTTTGATACTAAGGCTCAGGAAGTTATAGGAGCGAGAGTTGTTTCTCCACGATTTTCTTATGGTCAAGTTGTGGAATTTGCGAAGAACATGGATGGGATTGGAGTTCCTATCAGGGAGAAGATTTATGAAGCTCAAACTTTCCTGAAAAATTTCAAAGTCTTAGAAATTGAAAGACAAATCAATCCAAAGCTTAAAGCTTTATTTAAAAAAGATCCTGAAGCATTTAAGAAAAATATGAATAGCACGAAAGCTCTTCCTGAGAATTCTTTTTTTGTTGAGGATATAAAACTTCAAAAAGATTTTAAAGAAGCTGTAAAAGAGTTTGAGCTTAGAAATGCTGAAGAGATTAAGTTAATGGAATCTTTTCGAGAAGCTGTCTCTGATCAAAAAAATAGATCAGATAAAATTCTTAGCAACTTGAGAAAAGATCCCTTTTTCAAATTAGAAGAAGAGGTTTTTGATTACTTGAAGAAGCCTACTCTCGCAAGAAAAAAAATGACAAAGACTGTCGAGGCAATCCTTAAAGATAATGAGAAGCTTGATAGATTAGTCGGAAAAGATATAAGAAGAGCTATAAGGCTCAGAGATGTAACTATTGATAATTTAAATTATTATTCAAATAATCCTCTTGCTCCAAGAATAACTGATCCCTCGAAAAGCCTTGAAAGATTCGCTGTCACAAAAGAGGCTGTTTTAAAAAGAGATGTCGCTAACTTCATAGAAGATAAAGTTTTAAAAATTGTGAACGATCCTCTTATTATGAAAAAATTTACTAAGAAAGATTTTAATAAATTAGTTGAAACTTTTCAGAGAGATGTTTGGGGATCTAAAGCGATACCTCTTTCAAAATATGAAAAACTCTTTCCTCTTTTTGAAGAGATGGGAAAGACAACTTCATCCAAGTCGAAAGAAATTGTTAAGGCTGTAGAAAAAAAGTTTGTTGATCTAGTTACTGATAAACCTCAAGGATCTTCAGTAAGTTATGAAGATGTTTCGAAAGCATGGAACTCCGAATTTAAACCTCAGAAAAAAACAGCCGAACTTATTTCAAGAATAGACGAAGCTATCGGAGGATTTAAATCTCCTGAGAAGATTACTAAGTCAGCTATTGAAAAAAAAGATCCTCTAATTAAAACCCTTGATATTGACTGGAAACTTGTTGGCTCTAGGAATAATCCTGAAATAAAAACTCGTGTAGTAATAGATGATGATGAGTGGCTTGATTTTATGAGATATGTAAATCGAAGAGCGATTCTTAATGATAACAATAAAATAAATTATCTAGGGAATACGATTGAAAGATCTTCCCTAGAGGCTTTGTATGGAGAGGCTATAGTTGATCAATTATTTAAAAAGAGGCTTCTCGATAAAGATAATTTTCAATTTGCATGGGATGAGAAAAAACTCTTAGAAGACTTTGTTAGATACACTCAGAAAGCTCTTCCCTTAGCCAAGTCAGATAAAGGACTTATCTCAGGCACTAAGAAAGCCAAAGGCTTTAGATTAGACATTCCATTCCCTAATACTATCGGAGGACTAGGATCAGCTCGAATCAATGTCAATGCTCCAAACTTCAATAATATAAAAACTATAATCGGAGATAAACTTCCAAAGACATTCACAAAGCCGAAGCCTACTAGATTAGTAGATGAAAAATCTACAATCAGAAAATCAATCAAAGCTTCTCAAGATCTTCCGTCTCCTGAAGACATTCTGAAAAGATATAAAAATCTTGATACTTCAAAACTAAATTCAAGACTTGGAGGACTCGCCACAATAGATCTTCAAGATCAATCTCTCTCTAATGTTCTTCCTGTCTATGAAGACAAAGAAGCTTATAAAAAGGCTATCGCTGAAAGTAAGAAGATCAAAACAGAAATAAAAGTTTTAGAGAAGCCTCAAAAATCCACTTTAACACTTCCCAAGATAAAAACTGAGGTAATGACAGCCAAGCCAAAAGACAAAGGCTCTCTAAAGCCATCTCTGAAGCCTTTAGAGATATCAACAACTACGGAGACTCCTGAAAGATTAAGACTCAAAGCTTTAGATCTTGAAAAGATGAAAGCTAAAGCTTCAAAGCCGAAAACAGAAACTCTTCAAAAACTAAAAGACAAAGCTAAAGAAAAATCTAAATTAAAAATAAAACTTGATGAGGCTAAGTCTAAATCTAAATCTAAAGATTCAGCTAAGCTAAAGTCTAAAGCTAAAGTTAAAGATCTCGCAAAGAGTAAAACTAAAGTAACAATCGGAACTCCTAAAACAACTCCGAAGCCTGATCTAGTAAAAACGATTAAGCTTGATGATGGGAAGAAGCCAAAGCCAAAGCTCGTTAAACCTTCAGGAAAGTCTTTGACTGATCTTGAGAAAAGAAAATCTTCAATAACTAAAGTAGGATGGAAACAAGGAGAAGTTTATCCAGTTGTTAATCTTGAGAAAAATCTTGTTTCTTATTTTAAGAAAAGACCTCAAGGAATTAAGAACGGAAGAACTCCAAGAGATACTTTTTCAATTTTAGAAAGAAAGCCTGTAAGTAAATCAAAAACAAGAAGATTCTCAATGGGAAAGTTTGATGTTTCTATAAATGGAGATGTATCATTTTCATTAAAGAGAAAAAGAGTTCTTCCTTTTGAAAGATTAGAAAAACTAAATAAGCTTAGGAGAAAATAAATGAAGCTGACTCAAGAAGAAAAATTATATTTAAAGCTAATGGCTAAATCTCAATTACAAGAGAAACATCCTGAAGCCAAGCCAAAGCCGAAGAAAAAATCTTTGTTAGCTGATATGTTTTCTCAAGCGAAAGAATATGGCTCAGGAGCTTCTAAGAACTTGAGTGAGACTCCTATGAGCAAAGAAGCCGTTAAGACTTTCGACAAAGGAGCTAAGATCTCGAAAGTAGTTGCTAAAGACTTAGGAGCTAAAGGGAAGAAGCTTACAAAAGAAGCAAGAGAAAGAATCAAAAATCTTGATATGTTTCTCGATGACTTTGAGAAAGCTCAGAAAAAATCCAAGAAGTATAGAGAAGCCACGAAACAAACTTCTCAGGACTTCAAAGACTCGGCTAATATGGAAGATGAATATGAAGAGTGGCTCAAGAAAAATCAGAAGCCTGATAATACTCAGAAAATAAATGTTGATGTATTCAAAGAGTCTGATCTTGATGATCTTGAAAAGGCTCAAATAAAAACTCAAGCCAAGAGAGAAGCTATGAAAGAAGAGTCTGATTATCGAGACTGGCTTCTCAAGAATCAAGACATCCCAAAGCTCAAAGCTCCTAAGAAGCGAAGCACAAAAAAAATGGCTAAAGACTTGATCAAGAGTAGAACTTATGGATCAGTTAATATGAAATATAAAAGGAAATAGATTTGAACTGGTATGAAGATAACTTCCCAAAAATAATTAGCTTGATTTTAATCATGGCTATCAGCCTTTATTATATGAACGGATTGAAACTTTTCTCTTAATACATAAACAAAAAAAGAGCTATCTCTTTCAAGACAGCTCTTTTTATTTATAGGTTAAAACTAGTTTACGGATTCCATTCTGTTAATGGATCTTTTGTCATCTTCTTTCCGTTAATAATTTTGAACTCAATTAAGTTGTTTCCTAAAATAGCTTTAACATCTTTTAAAATCTGATTATCTTTAGTATCAATCGAATAAATTTTTTTATGAATAATTTTATTCCAAAGCTGTGTACTCTTCACAATCATCACTTCTTTTTTTGTTTCAGGATTTGATTCAGAATCAAATAATACTGCTTTGTGTATACTAATATAATATTCAATTCCTGAATACCTTTTGAATAATCTTAGTTCCGTTTTTGTCATTTTAATCCTCCTATGGACTATTTATAAAACTTATATAATCAATCTTACAAGAAGACTTTTTGAAAAGTCAAGCAAATCAATGACAACTTTTGAAATAATGTTTTTTCGAGAATCCCACTTTTTTTAATTACATACATAGATTTTTTTTAGAATATTATTTTTAGAATTTAGGTTTTTAGAAGAGGATAATTTTGTTTTGTGGTTTTTGGAATAAGCTTAAACAAAAAAGATCCTGAGAGTTTGAGGCTCTCAGGATCTTCTTATCAGGATCTAGCCGAGTAGTTTATCAAGAATATCGTTACGCTCCTTTTCTTTGTTTTGAAGGATTCTTTCTAACTCTAATTGAATCAGATTAGTTCTCTTCCCTTCAACGATTCTAACTCTCATCTCAGATCTAGTTTTGAAGTTCTTATGACCTGATTTTTTTAGCTGAGCTTTAGTCAATGGAATCTCTACAATAAATCTCTCAACAACGCCTCTCTCATCAAGATCAGCCAAAGCCTTCTCTCCCTGTCTCTTTAAGTCAGCTCTATTCCTAGCCTCAAACTGACCGAATAAAGTTTTCAATCCGTTCTTCTTAGCTTTCCTTGATCCTACTTTAATTCCATCTTTGAATTTATCATCTCCAAGTATTTGAAGTATCAAGTTTGAAGCCTGTTGCCACTTGAAACTCTTTGGCTGTTTACCTTTTACATGATCACTAAAATCAAACTCTTCAGAAACAAGATCATCATTGAACTCTAATCCGTTGCCATTCTGAATCGCCTTAGAATAAGCTAAGTATCGAGCTTTAGCTTCTTCAGGCACGTTATTGCCTTTATTGATAGCGATGTATGTAATAGATGGCTCTTTCACGTCTACAGCCATCATTAGAGAGCTTCTAACACAGCTAATCCATTCAGTTGATCCCATAACTCTAAACTCTGTACTCTTTCCAGTTGGTTTATTTAGATGACCGATTCCGATAGCTGTAATGCTATATTTCTGAAGAGCTTGATTGAGACCTTCAAAAGCCATTCTGATTCCGTTAGCATTATTCCTATTTTGACCTACAAAAGAAGTTAGAGGATCAAATATAACTAATCCAACATTAGCCTCATGCAATTGGCTGAAGAAGTCTTCTCTGTCAGCTCCATCGCTTAGATTCAAAATAGTTCCGTCTTGACCTTTTAGATCATCTTTAGAAACAAACATGATTTTCTCCATAACTTTCTTAGAGTCTTTGTCATTGAATAAAGCCTTGATTCTGTTTACTGAGTTCTCAGCTGTTTCCTCTGTTGATATGTAAGCTACACCTTTGCCGTTAAGACTTCCATTCAAGCCATTCCCTAAAGGCTTATTCAGAATCATCTTACAGGCTGAATCTAAAGCGAAGAAGCTCTTACCTGTACCACCTGTACCAGTAATAAGCGTAGTCGCGTTCTGTGGTAAGTATGGATACCAAAGAAAAGCCTCTTTTGAAGCCTCTACGTTATTAAGTTTTGTTAGTTTATACTTTGTCATTTTAATCCTCCTATGGACTATTTATAAAACTTATATAACCATCTTACAGGAAGACTTTTTGAAAAGTCAAGCAAATCAATGACAAGTTTTGAAAATAATACATATTTATAAAAAAAGAAGCAAAAAAATTAATAATTGCCTCGCTGAGTCGCTCGTCTTAACAGATAGGGGAAATAGTTGAATCGCTTTGCGATTCTTATCAAATAATTATAATCTTCTAAAAAAAATCCTGTAGACTATAGACAGCTTATTTTTTTCTGAAGTATGATCTAAGTATCTTTTCTTTTTTGGTAACTTTTTTCTTTTCTTTGCTTCTAACTTAAGAGATCTTGGCTTTCATCTTAATTAATAGAATTAACTTAATAGTTAAGTTAACTAGAAAAATTTAAAAAAATCATAATAAATAATATATAACCTATCTATGTAATTAACTAAAAGAAGAGACTAAGTTTCTTCTCACTCAATCTCTTCTTTTCTCGACATTCCCACTTTTTTCAATGGGAGTCAATGCAACTCAGGGGATCTAATTTACTGGATCTATTCCATTAATTTTCTGCTTCATCATGTTATTCAATTCGTTCCCAATAAACAATTTATTTCTTCCGAATCTAAATCCTGAAACATTATACTTCTTCCTCATTCTTATAACAGTTGATTGACTCAAGCCTGTTATTTGAGAAATTTGATCCTGAGTGTAATACTCATCTTCAAGGAATTTTCCTGATGGATTATATCCTCTTTCTTTATTCATTACTAAACCTCTTTTCTCTTAGGTATTCAGCCAATCCAAAATGCTTCGCATATAGATCTAACTGATATTTTATTTCATTTATTTGCTGTAAGCTCCATCCATGATTGATCCTGAAATAATCATTCATTGATTCCCTATCTCTCAAGGGATGAAAATCCCCTGAGAATAAAACATCAATATAAATCCTAATCATTTTTGGAGTAACTTTAACCGAAGTTGTATCAGGAACGATTGAAGCATAATCAGTCTTATTATAAGGATGAATAAGCTTCTCATATCCTGAAGCCTTAACTTCCCTCTGTGGCTTCAGGATAAACATTCCTAATTTACTCGAAAATTTATAGAGTGAATTTTTACTCGCCATTTTCAAGCTCCTTGATTTTTTCTTGATAGGTTTGAACTAATCTTCTAAGATCAATAACTTCATCAATAAGCTCTGAGTTTCTCTCAGCATGAAAGCCGAAAGACTCTCCGAGTTTTCTTTCCATCTCTAACAAAGATCCAATCAAAAAAACAATCCCATTAGCTACTGTTTGACCGATCAAGTTGTTTCTTTCAAGATAAGTAGTTATTTCCATTTTCTCTCTAGTCGAGAATTTATCGAAAAGGCTATTATCTAAATTCCTATCTATATTCCAATGATTATCCATTATCGCTCTCCATTGTTTCAAATGTTTTTAACATTATCTCAAAATTTTCAAAACTCTGAGCTATATAGTTATGACTGCCTTTGCCAAGATCTTTAGTTCTATCTAACGATGGATCTGTTACGAATCCGAGTACAAAATCATTTAATTTAATTTCAGTTGGATAGATGTCTTTATTTATCCAAACATTATCAGCTAGTAAGTTTTTTGTACTCAAACACTCGTTAGCTTCTTCAGGAGTAATAAAAGGACTATCAAGATTCTTTTTATCATTCCAAAGATTTCTCCTAAAGCTATCATTGATAATTAAGTCAGAAAGAAAATCTGAAGACTCATTCATTCTATTCGGATAGTTTATTTCAAAGAATTTTTGTAATCGGAAATAATAATCTTTCATGTCTCCAACTTTTTCAATTCCTCTTTCTTTCAAACTTCCTCTAATTCTGTTTACTACTCTGAGCTGAGACTGGTTAATTCCATAATCAGAAAATGCGAGAATAAAGTCTTCAACTCTCATCCCATAAATTTCCTCTTGAAATTTTTCAGCTCCAAAAGAAGCTCCAATTCCTGAAGCTGTTTCATAAAGATTATCTCTATCATCCTGAGAGAAAATAGAAACAGCCTTATCGCCTTGATGAACTTTTGAAAGCTTATCAGTTAAACCTTTATATTTTGAAAAATATTTATTTAACAACTGATAAAGTTTTTTCTGAATCGCTCCATTAACTACATGGCTTCCTGAATCCTCAGCCTCTTTCTTTGAAACTTTAAAAAGATCCTGAAGCTGTGGATTTATAGTTAACAACTCCGAAGCCTGATCCTCTTCATCCTCAATCTTCAAGTCTCTCTCTTCCAACTTTTTAATTTTTTCTAAGAGATACTGTTCCCTTTGTGTAATGCTCTCTCTTAAAGTAGGAATAATGTTTTCTTGAATGTTGTGAATCGTATTTGTGTTAACTTCAATTTTATCTTCAGTTTCTTCGATCCACTCTTTCTCTTTTTCTGATCCCTCAATAATTCTGTCAGCTATCCTCTGAGCTTCTTCAAGATTTTCAGTATCAGGGAAATACTGAGAAAAGTCATGTTGATCTATATGATCCTGAACGAGTGGAGAGAGATCATAATCATCTATTCCCTCGCTGATTTTATAACTAAAATCATAATAATCAATTTCACTCTCTACAGTAGACTGAATCTGTCGGTCTATAACTCTACTAATTTTATCTTCAAAACTATCGCTCCAAATTGCTTCCCATTTTTCAGAAGAGTTCTTCTTACCTT
>CENW01011907.1_pt1 | contig 11060 bp, 7 predicted proteins | sample 530241 | NCBI WGS metagenome assembly CENW01 (sample SAMEA2619818, study PRJEB7988) | marine metagenome | isolation source: saline water (ENVO:00002010), including | reverse complement strand
AAAGGTCTAATTTCTACTAGTTGGGCTCCTGTTGGAATAATATCATTTAGTTGAACAGCACCTACTCCATCTTCTGTTACTGTTGTACCGTCACCGGTTACAGATACTACCTTGCTCCATTTATACAAAACTGCTTGCGGATGATCAGCTGCACCTGGCATCAGACTATGACTATTGTCTGCCATAAAATGTTGACCTGCAGGTGCTACAAATTTAACTAAAGAGCCAGGTTTTACAAACTGTAGTGTAGAACTAGTAAATGAACCTAGTTGTATCTTTACACCAGCAGTGCTTTCAAAAATACCAGTATTAGTGTTTGTTTCATTTGTTTTACCTTGCCATAAAATATTTAGGTCAGTTACATCAATTTTTGGAAAACTATTAGAATAAAAGTTTTTTATAAGTGTGCTTCTTAAAATAGGCTGTATGGTATTATTGATAGCACCACTTATATCAGTGGTAGTTGTGAAACTAAACATCGCTTTTGAATCTAAAAAGTCTTTATAGATTACACCGTCTGTAGCAAACATATTAGTTTTACTATATTTTCCTGTAGCATCTAAAAGATCAAAATATCTTGATATGCCACTAGCTGTTCTGTTAACACTTTTAGTTTTAACAATTTCTTGCGAAACTGTCAATGGAACAATTTGATAATCTTCTGCTGTAATCATCCTGTTTTGTGTGTAGTATGTAGCAGGTGCATTATTTTTTATGCTTTCACTAGTTTCACTTACAGTTGCGTTGTCTACTGTATACTCTAATGAATATATAAAAGTTAAAGTTTCAACTCCTCCAGTTTTAGATATATAAGGAACTTTTATACTAATACCTTTCATTTCATCTGGTGTAATAATCATACGTTGATTTTTACTTGTTCTGTAATATGTTCTAAATGTACCTTTTGGTAAATTACCAAAAACACCGTCTGAAAATACAATAGATATTCTATCTTCTACCCTTGTTAACACACTGTAAAAATTTCTAACACTTTTACTCAAACTATTGTAAATTACATTATTTCCTTCAGTTGAAGCAACTTTTGACCAAAGTTCAACTTCTTGACCGTTGGTATCTAACTTGTATAACCACACGTCTGTATCATTTACATTTACAGCATCAATTGCAACCACTTGATTAGTGGTCGGATTAGTAATTGTAAATGGTCCTTGATCTAAAGCACCTTGACGGAAATGACTGAAGAATCCTGTGTTAGTGCTTCCATTACCTCTACCATCATTTCTGTACAATATGGCAAAATTGTTTCCAGGAAATGGTGCTTCTTCTTCAATAACTCCGTCACCTATATCTGTGCTTACGATTTCAAACCTATTGTTTGCACCATTGACAGCTTTGTTAAAACTAAAAACAGGTACATCCTGATTTGTGGAATTAAATCTATATTGTTCTGTTGGCACTCCAGCTATAGTGTCTTTTTTAAAAGGACGACCAAATGTTCCATTTACAGGCAATCCTGCGTTCATTACTAAAATAAACTGTTCATACCAATCTGGATTTGATGGATCATTCCATAGTATTGTTTGATTTTCTAAATTAGTATTGTTTGAATCTAGTATTTCTTCGGTTGTAGAAATACTTTCAATTTTAAGCAGTCCGTTAGCGGCTTGATTTCGCTTTGGATTATATGAAAGTAAACGTGCAAGACGTAGCACACTTTCTCTGCGTTCAGCTAGTTCAAGAAAATTTTCTCTAGCATTTAAATCGGTACGGAATGCAAGGTTCTGTCCTAGATAAGCAATTAAATCTATAAGTGCTATATATTCACTTGATTCTATGTAGTCATTAAAATCCTCAGGATAATTTTCTCTGAGGTAGTTTATCATTGTTCTTCTTAAATTATCAAAATCGTAACTTTGAAAATCTGCGTTTCTGTAGCTTTGATATACACGCTTCCAATCTTCTGCTACAAGTAATCTATTTTGCCTATCTGTAGATGACATGTTTGCTTCCTTGTTCTATATTGTATTTATTATGATTGGAAAAGTGCGTACTTTATTTTAGCCCAAAAAGCCTGCATTTTGATCAAACTGTAATTTTAAGTTTTCGGATATATTGTATGGCAAATATGATAGATCTATTTCTATTTGCAATCCACTTTCATATTGATCTATGGCAACATTTGTTACTTGCACTCTTGGATCATAATTAACAATCTTTGTTACATTCTCAACTATTGATTCTTTTAATTGTTCTGTTAAAGGATCAAATAGTACGTCCCAAATTATTGTTCCAAACTCAGGGTCAGAAAGTTTTTCTCCTTGTCGTATATGGAAATGATTTAAAATATCTTGTTTTATTAGTGCAAGGTCATAAAGCACAGTCTCATTATTTTCAGGATTTACTGTAGAGATACCCCTATAAGCACGGCTGCCTACACCATACTGTGTGCTTGTACCTGTGCCTTTTACCTCTATCTGTTTGTAAAGTTGTTTTTCTTTTGTGCTCATAACATTATTTACCTTGCTCCTTTAACCTCTTGTTTGTTGGTATTCACAGGAGGTAAAGGTTCTGCCTTTACGTTTGTTCCATCAGGTTCTAATGTTAGGCTTGTCAATCTTGTATACTGCCCGTTTATTAATTTGTAGAAGTAACCAGTGCCTGTTTTTTGGCGTAGTTGTGTTTGTGTTAAACCAGTTTTTGGATCAATCGCATCAGAATATCCAACAGCAGATTTAAATTGATTAGCAAGACTGCTTGCACTACTACTAGACCAATTAATATTTTTTGATTCCATATAAGCAACAGCAATGTTAGTTGCAATCACAGGATCATTAGCAAGATCTGGATTTTGAACAATTTCAGGATGACCTGATTTTTTACCGTATGTAGTATAGTTGTCTTTGAACGTGATTTGTATCATTCCTCTACCTCTATACTTGTATCCTTCATCTCGGGCATTTCCATATCTGCCTCCATATACTGTGTTACCAATCGTTGCTGGCTTTCGTGCAATAGCATTTGCTATCCTAACCTTATCATTCGTAGTGACTTTGTTCTTAGGTTTATTAAATTCTTTTGCTGCCGCAAGTTTAAGTCTATAATCAAAAACTCTTAATAATGCACTCGCACTATAATTTAAAATTTCACTTTTTGGTTCAAACGTACATTCATGATGTATTTGTGCCATTGCCATTCCAACTGCTTCTGCGTTGCCACCTTGTTTTGCACTTTTTGTTTCATCAAGTCCTAGTTTAGTACAAAGTTGATTTATAAAGTATCTTTCCATATCTGACGGAGGAGCTGGTTTATTTGGTTGATCGCCTATTTCACCTTCTTGACCTGGAACGATTCCGTTGCCTTCAACTTCAACTGTTTTTCCATCTTTTATTTCTGTTTTTGCATTTGCCTGTTCTCGCCATTGTGTTGTGGTTGGACGTTGATCATTTTCGGTTTCAATTGGAGGACTAGCATTTCTGTTAACATAACTAGGTGCATCATTAGCTTTAGTGTTAGTTGCTGTAAAAATTGTTGGATCTAAATGTTCATGACCTAACCAAGGTTCATGTTCTGGTAGTCTTACCGGAAAGGCGGCGTCTAGAGCTTTTTTAGCTTTTGGTGCTACATCCGCTTCATTAGCAACAGCAGCCGGACTACTAGGATTCAAATCAATAGTGGCACCTGTAATCTTTGATGCTCCTGTGGTGTTTATATCTAGTGTGCCTTCTTGTGTAAATCTTGTATTAGTCTTTGATTTAATATCTAGTTCACTACCCACTAATACTTTTGTTGTAGTGCCTGAATTTATATCTAAGGCTTCTTCAACAGTTAACTTGCCATTGGCAGTGACGTTAATGTTTAGATCTTTACCTGTGCTAAAATTTGCTGTGTCACCTACTAACATGTTAAGTTCTGCACCAACTTCAAAATTCATATCTATGCCTGTTTTAATATCGGTGCGTTGCCCTGTCCTTATTTTGGTATTTTCACCTGTATTCAAATTAAAGTTTTTTCCTGCATACATATTGATATCTCTGTCAGCCGCAATGTTTAAATCTAATTCAGTATGGATGCTAATACTATCTCTACTGTAGATATCTATCTTACCCAAACTAGTAAGTTCTATCCAAGCAGTTCCTTTAGCATTACCTATGTAAATTAAATCTTCAGAGTTGTGCATCAACAGTTGATGTCCTGTACGTGTGCGAAGTCTAATCAGTTCGTTATGTGGTACATCTGCAAAACCTTTTTTGTCTTTATCTTCTTCTACACTTACATATTCTGCTTTGGTTTCACTAGCATAACCTGTACGCAAAATTGCAGGGTCGCCATCATCCATAACAAATGTAGATCCACCTAGTCTATTGTAAAATCTTTGTGTTCCGCCTGAACCTGGACTACCGTATTGTGTTTTTGGTGCGCCATCTCGTCTATCTTCGGCCCCAGGAGTACTCCATCCAAAAACCATACTAGGCACTTCTCGTCTAGCACTAGAAGTACTTGTTCCTCTAATACTGTCTTCAAATAATCCTTGTGTTTTTAAATTTAATTCTTGGTCGTCACTATGCGGCTTTATAAACTTTGTAGGATTTTTTCCTGCTCCAGTTTCTAATTTTTTATTGTACTCACCTACAGGATAAGGTTTAGAAGTATCTTCATCGTTATAAAAGGAACTTGCCATGCCTGGCAGCATAAAATTCATATATTCGTCTTGCACACACCCTATCCAAAATCCTCTGCTGCGATTACCTTCAGCAAAAATAACAAGCACTTGAGTGCCTATATCTGGCGGTATTGCCCACATGCCATAACTTTTTTGTGTGTATTTGTACCCTTCATTTTTAGTTAAACCAGAAAAAGGTGTCACACCGTAGAAAGGACTCATATATCTTACAGTAATTATTTCACCTGTACCTTGTGTAGAATTGCCACTTTCTACTACTTTCAATAGCTCAACTTCTAGTGAGCCCATATACTTTGCATCAAGGTGATTAACAACTTTAGCAAGAAAAGGACCAGGATCTTTTATTACCTGTCCAGAAGGGCTTCTAGTTTGTTCTGACATTATAATGTTCCTCTAATTCTATTCACTACTGTTGCTTCTTTTGGTTTAGGATTACTGCCTTTGTTAGTGTCAGCACTTGTTGTAGTCTGGCTTGCTCCTCCGCCAGTACTGTTAGTTTTACTTGTTTTTTGATCATTTTTATTAGTAGGCACTTGTGTTGGATTTCCTGTTGGGTCTGTGCTTTCATTTAAGTTGTTTTCTTTATCACCGTCTTTGACCATTCCGTTTCCATCTTGTGCCGGAACCGCCTTTGTATCTGTATCTTGGTTCTTTCTACGTATACACTTTAAACGCTGTGTAAACTTGCCATCTGAAAAATCATTTTCAACTAGCATTACTCTATATACTCCGCTAAATGCTCCTACTGGTTTAGTTCCGAGACCTGGAAATTCCATCCAATTTTCGCCAGTATCAATGGGCGTTCTAAAATTAAGAGTAATGTCAACTTCACTACGTTGATATTCTATTGTGCCATCTTTTGTCAAATTAATTGATGCAGGATCTGACTCAGCATTATAATTACCCATTCCGCTATCAGCAATATAGTATGGATCGCCCATTATAGTAATATGAATAACAATTAAATCTGTACCATTTGTTATTGCTTCATTATACTGCCTAGCAACTTGATTCTGTGCATGAGTTTCACCGCCGCCTCCACCTGATGAATTTGGCACTCCTGTGGTTTCGATAGTAGGGCTTGTTCCAGAGGTACTGTTAGCATTATTTCCTTCAGCAACAGCAGTTGGTTGCTCGTCATTTCCTGCAACACTATTATTTTGTCCAGCCAGTTTACTATCTGCGTTTAGTTGTCCTTTGTCTGCATGAATTGCAAGATAATATGCATAATTTATTTCAATGTCAAAATCTAAAATGTCTTTATTAGCACCAGTATATATGTAATTGTATTCTTTACAAGTTTGTTGCCTTATTTGATCTATCCCAGGTGTTGCTGTGTTAGGATTGGCCATTGCACTTACATGCACTTTATAAGGCACGACTTGATATACATATACTTTAGGATACTTGCCGTTAAAATTTACTCCTTCAGGTTCATCAACCATATAAATGTTTACTTCTACCCGATACCAATCTACCATACCATTTGCATCAGGATTGTTTACGTTTTCAGCTAGTTTTCTACCATAATCTGATAAGATTATTATTTCTTCTATTATGTCTTGTATTTTTGTACCTGCAGCAAATGTAAAAGTTCTTTGATCTTCACTAATTGATAGACTACCTCTACTGAAAACGCCTGGTTTATCTTTTACTTCTGTGAATTTAGGTCTACCAAAAGGAACATCGCCCCCATCTAAAAAACTTTTTACTATTTTAGAATTTCCAATGTCATTAATGTTGATACTATTTTCAGCGTTAGATCTAATTTGTTCACCAAACTCACTACGCTTTAACACGAATCCTTTTACATTTTGAAGTTCTCTTTCTGCTACTTCAAGCAGTTCGTCATCTTCTATATCACCAAATGCAAGTTTTATAGCCTTATCTTTATTTTCTTCTGTGAATTCTCTAATTTCCTCGCCAGCTTGTGAAAGTTTCGACTTGGTTGTAGCTCCTTGTTGATTATCTAAAGCTCCAAGTAGCACTTCTGTGACACTGGATAATTCTTGTGGGAAAGCAACTACAAACTGATCTCCTCTTGGTGTTTGTTTAGCTTCCTCTTGTCTTACTTCTCTATCATTCAACACGGTTGCTAAACTTCTTGGTCCAGATTGTAGTAATTCACCAACTGTTGTGCCTGTTAAACTAATATCTGTTTTGACTTTTTGTACTTCATCAGAAAAAGCTGTTTCGTGATAAGGCACTGCTCTTACATTGTATGAGCTTCCTCCTTCTTGTACACTAAAATCTACCTTCATTAAATTTAATGGAAAAATACGTCTTGCTTTTGGAGGACGCATATAATTTCCGTCATCATCAAATCCTACAAATTCAACACTTAGTACATACGGAGAGCCAACATAATTTTTATATCCTGCTTGTTTCGCGGCGAGATTTAAAGTTTGTAAAAATATTCCCATACTATAGGGTTCAAGAACTTCAAAAAATATGTTAGTAGCGTTTGTGGATCTACTTCCGTCCATAGGTGAAATTATAGTTTTAATGTTTACATTGTCTATAAAATATTCTACAGCACCAGATTGTTCAAAAGCAGTCCTAACCTTTTTTTGTCCTGCTCCTCCTCCTGATTTCAATATTATTATCTCAGGATCTGCATACCTATAGGTCAAATCTGGATAATTTAATTCATATGGTGTTAAACATCCTAGTGTGAAAATATAATTCATACTAGAAAAAGGTTCTAATTGGTTAGGGAATGGGAGGCTACCGCCTAAGTCATCAACAGCACTTGCTCCGCCGTTCTGGTTTATATTACCTATGCCTGTCAATCCAATCAAATCTAAACCGCTTGGCAATTTTACTTTGCCTGCAAGATTTTGAACAGCACTATTGATTGCTGACTGTGCTTGACTTTGTACTCCTGATAGTGTACCGTTTATATCAATATTTGCCGCTTGTTGAAGATTAGGAATTTTGGACTGTATCTCGCTTACAGCATTATCTATGCTAAATCCACCTGCCTTTGCTCTGTTTAACAGATTCTGTGGTTTAAAATTTCCAATTGGCATTTACAATCCCAATACTCTAAATAAAGACTCACCTTGCGGAATAAAAATTTCTACTCCTGGTTCCATGTCATAAACAGGATCTTTGATAATATCCATGTTACGTTGTGCAAAAACCCAATACAAATTTTTATCACCGTAAAGATCATATGCAAGTAAATCAGGACGGTATGCATATTGCGGTTCGATTGCATATCTAAAATCATCTGAATTTTCAGGCACAGGCCTAATAGATAATATATCTAAATACTGGTTATTCTTTAAATTTGTTTTTGCATAAGCACTGCTACTTCCATATGTTGCCATTAGATAAATCCTCCATCTGCACCTTTCCCTAGTGATGCACCTCCTACAAAACTTGCTAGACTAAATTGTTCTACAGCTTTTCTTGAGTATATAGGTTGCAGTGTTACTTGTATGTTGCTCTGTACAGGCACCCAAGCATTAATAGGAGAAGGAACTTGAATATAATCTACTTCTGATCCTAATTCAACACTAAACTGTGTAATTACACAAGGCACATTGTTAAACATAAAATCACCATAACCTTTTACCTTGACTACAGGAGGCGGAGATCCTTGTTGATCTGTTGCTCCATATGCCATTTTTGTTGCACTACGTAAAAAATGCACTGCCGCTACCCAATATGCACCTTCTCTTGCATTTTCAATAAAAAAATCTCCAACAATACTAAACTGTTCAACTCTACTATTTTGATATGCCATAAAGGGATAATTAGTATGTATAGGTTGTATTGCATTATAACTAGCACTGTGGCTAATTAGTATCTGAGGAGTATAAGGAAAAATTAATCCGTTTGTTTCGTATAGGGGTTGTAAATATGGTGAAGCTTCGAAGTTGTTACCTGATGGTAAACTGATTCTTACTCGCCAATCATATTCGTCACCTACAAAACCTACATCTGTAAATGGAGCAAATCTTTGTATTGGCATGCCAAATCCTGGTAGGCCTCTACTACGTAATGCTTTTCCAAATAGACTGCCTGCGGCTTTAAGCGGATTTGATTTGAAATCATTAAAAGTTTTTGATAAATTTTGTTTAATATTGTTAGGACCAACAAGACTTTCAACACTACCTTGAATGTTTCTAGCTTGTGATTTTAAATTTGAGGCAACGGCCGGAAAATTTATTGGCATATTTCTTACTCCTATGTAAGTATTTAGTTGACTTTTTAATGTGCGTATATTATAATATAACTATAAATTGGAGAAATCATGCGAAGGACTAATTACCTAAACAACAGGGATATACTAGCAGAAATACATAAATCAAAAAGCACATTTTGTAGTTTTGTCGGAGATGAAGATCATCGATTTGATATTATACTTCCTAGTATTGAAAAAATAAACATAAGAACCATAGCAGAAGCAAAAAGAAACAAAGCAAAAAGATTAGCATTACACGCTTATGAATCAGCAAAATTAGCAGGCAAAAAAGTAAAACAAGCAGAATTTGAAATAGACTACAGAAAAATTGACAAAACAGATTTAGTATTTAGAATAATGACGTTCGATCATATACCAGAAGAACCTGGTAGAAAGAAAAATCCTAAAACAATAGCAGATACTAAAGTCAAACTAAACTTTCCTCCATTTCAACACTATAGATTCAATGACCAAGATCAACTGATTTGTGTAGGGAAATCACACTGGCAAGGTGGTATGGAAAACGGTTGTTTTGATCTAACACACGGAAAAGCAACTAACAAACTTGCTATGATGTGGATGAAGCTGTGTGATCGATATGCAACAAGAGGCAATGTTCGTGGTTACACATATAATGACGAAATGCGTGGACAAGCTATCTTGCAACTTGCACAAATAGGATTACAATTTGATGAAAGTAAATCTAATAATCCATTTGCATATTATACTGCCGCTGTAACAAATAGTTTTGTTAGAGTAATAAATTTAGAAAAACGTAATCAAAATATTCGAGACGACATCCTTGAAATGAACGATATGAATCCAAGTTACACTAGACAGCATGCAGGCGAATGGGAAGCGGCTGTAAAAAGAGAAAAAGAGATGTCAAAAAAGTAGTTGACTTTATACACAAAGTATTGTATTATAAAGAAAAATACGAGAGGACTCTAAATTGTTTAATAAAGCGGCTGTCTTTACCGACATTCATTTTGGTTTAAAAGGCAACTCTAAAGTACATAATGAAGATTGTGAACGTTTTATTGATTGGTATATAGAACAAGCACAAAAAAATAACTGCGAAACTGGTATATTTTGTGGTGATTGGCACCACAATAGAAACAGTCTTAATTTAACTACAATGGATGTTACTATCCGCTGTATGGAAAAACTAGGAGAAGTATTTGAAAATTTTTACTTCTTCGACGGTAACCACGATTTATACTACAAAGATAGGCGTGATGTAAACTCTACTGCATTTAGCAAATATATTCCTGGAATAACATTTATAGATAAAATTACAACTATAGAAGATGTTACACTTGTACCGTGGCTAGTGGGTGAGGAATGGAAAAAAATTCCTAAAATTAAAAGCAAGTATATGTTTGGTCATTTTGAACTGCCTAGTTTCTATATGAATGCAATGGTTCAGATGCCTGACACTGGAGAACTTCAAGCAAAACATTTTGAACATCAAGAATATGTATTTTCAGGACATTTTCATAAAAGACAAAAACAAGGAAAAATACATTACATTGGTAATGCACTTCCGCACAACTATGCAGATGCTTGGGACGATAATAGAGGCATGATGATTCTTGACAGAAAAAACAATGCTGAACCAGAATATTTAAATTGGGCAGACTGTCCAAAGTATAGAACAACAACACTAAGTAAACTTCTTGATCCGGATTCAAATATTATTAAACCTAATATGTATTTGCGTGTAACACTTGACTTGCCTATCTCTTATGAAGAAGCACAATTTATAAAAGAAACATATATTAACAATCACAAGTGTAGAGAAATTACACTTATTCCGCAAAAACAAATTGAAGAAATATCAACAGAACTTGACATAAGCAAATTTGAATCAGTTGATGAAATTGTAAGTAAAGAAATATCTGCTATTGACAGCGATAATTTTAACAAGAAAATGCTATTGGACATCTATAACGAACTATGATAAAAGTAAAAGATTTAACAGTAAAAAACTTTATGAGTGTTGGTAATCAAACGCAGGCTGTTGATTTCAACAAAGAGCAACTAACACTCGTGCTTGGTGAAAATCTCGATCAAGGAGGTGACGATTCTGGCTCACGAAACGGTACAGGCAAAACAACAATAATTAACGCATTGTCTTACGCACTGTACGGCCAAGCACTGACCAACATAAGAAGAAATAATCTTATAAACAAGACTAATTCTAAAGGTATGTTGGTCACT
>CENW01047478.1_pt1 | contig 11135 bp, 10 predicted proteins | sample 530241 | NCBI WGS metagenome assembly CENW01 (sample SAMEA2619818, study PRJEB7988) | marine metagenome | isolation source: saline water (ENVO:00002010), including | reverse complement strand
GATGCTGAAGGAAACTTGGTGACTCCTGGCTGGGTTGACATACATACACACTATGATGGACAAGTGTGCTGGGATGAATACTTAACTCCATCTTGTTGGCATGGTGTTACAACTGTCGTTATGGGAAATTGTGGAGTAGGATTTGCTCCAGTGAGACCTGGTACTGAGGAATTTCTTGTTCAACTTATGGAGGGAGTAGAAGACATACCAGGTGTTGCATTGAATGAGGGTGTAAGCTGGGACTGGGAAAGCTTTCCTGAATATCTTGACTCGATAGGTAAAAATAATTACGCGATGGATATCGGCGCTATGATAGGCCATGGACCAATTAGATCTTATGTCATGGGCATGGATCGTTGTCAGGGTAAGGAAGAGGCGTCAGATAGTGAAATAGAAGAAATGGCACGAATAACTAAGGAAGCTATTGAGGCTGGCGCTCTAGGATTTAGCACATCTAGAACATATCTACACAGAGATAAATTTGGGGAATATGTACCTGGAACTGAGGCAACAGCTAAGGAAATGAGAACAATTGCTAACACTATTGCTGATCTTGGAAAAGGCACCTTAGAAATTGTTTCGGATTGGATGGATCAAGACATCGAATTAGATTGGGTAAAAGAGTTTGTTGAGAAATCAGATAGAACACTCACATATGCCCAAACGGGAGGGAATCCAGTTGAAACTTGGAAATATTGTGAAGAAAATTTTCCAAAAGGAGTGAAAATAAGACCTCAATTTCCCGGTAGACCGACTGGAATGCTTTTTAGCCTTGAGTCCACGGTCCATCCATTCATAGCTCATCCAAGTTATGCTGAAATAGCAGACAAATCGTTAGATGAAAAGGTTGCCAGAATGAAAGATGAAAATTTCAAACAAAAAATTCTTTCAGAAGAACCGGCAGTAGATAAAAATCATATGATTTACACCTTGATGATGTCTTTTGATAAACAGTTTCCTATGAGTGAAATACCTGATTATGAGCCATCATACGAAGCAAGTATCGCAGGCATAGCAGAAAGTTCTAATAAGTCAGTTATGGAAGTAATGTATGAAGAATTACTCAAAAATGATGGCAAAACCTTCGTCTGGGCCCCCTTTTCACCTTATCCCGATCATAATCTGGATACATATAAGATGATGATGGAATTTGAAAGCTCTGTTGCTGGCCTGAGTGATGGAGGTGCCCATTGTGGCCTGATATGTGATGCGAGCATGCCTACATGGAACATTGCTCACTACACAAGAGATAGGGTTAAGGGTGAAAAAATACCACTTGAGTTTTTGATTAGAAAACAGACTAAAGAAACTGCTGAAACCTTTGGTTTGCTGGATAGAGGTCAAATAAAAGAAGGTTATTTAGCTGATATAAATATAATCGATCATGAAAAATTATGCGTCTACAAGCCTGAAATGGTTCATGACCTTCCTACAGGCAGCAGGAGAATAATCCAAAAAGCAGGAGGGTATATTGCAACTATTAAAAGTGGAGTAATAACTTTTAAAGATGATAAAGCCACCGGTGAATTACCTGGAGCTGTTTTGAGAGGCGAAAGAACACTGGAAAGTTTATCAGCTTAGCCAGACTGACAAATGTCATTTACCACTCCAGATTTGTCAGATGCTCATCCAGAAACTAAAGCTATAGCTCCAATCTTAAAAAATTTCGGTGGTAGAGAGATTTTCTGGGGCGAAATTGAAACTCTTAGATGTCCCGATGATAACTCTTTTGTAAAAGAGTTATTAAATAATGAAGGCAATGGAAAAGTTCTTGTGGTGGACGCTAATGGTATTTCGACTGTTGCTTTGCTTGGAGACATGATAGCCGAAGCAGGAGTAAAAAATAATTGGAGTGGAGTGGTAATAAATGGTTATGTCAGAGATATAGAAATACTGAAAACTCTTGATATCGGTGTTCAAGCCCTAGGAACAATGCCAGTAAGAAGCAAAAAGAAAAATCAAGGTGAATTAGGAGTAGATATAACCTTTGGCGGAGTTACTTTTTCTAGAGGTAATTATATTTATGCTGATAATAATGGGCTTCTTCTCAGTAAAAAAGAGCTAGAATTAATCTAGATTGATCTAAGAGCCTCCGTTATATCCCTTCTTGCAGCATTCCAGGCAGGAAATATCCCTCCTATAAAACCCACTGTCAGTGCAAGAGACATACCTTGCCCAACTACATCCCGAGTAACTGCAAAATTGAAAGCTGTTTGAGAAAACGATCCGCCCGCTAGGGTAGATACCGTATAACCGTTAAATAGAACATAAGCAATACTTGCACCGACTACACCACCAATAATCGACAAGATCATTGCTTCAATAAGAAGTGCAGCTAAAACAGTCATCCCATTGAACCCAAGCGCCCTCAAAGTGCCAATTTCGACAAGTCTAGATGAAACGGCACTGTACATAGTATTTAATGCAGCAAAGACTGCCCCTACTGCCATAATATACCCAACAATTTGACCAAATAATTTAATCAAATCAGATCCTGAAGCTTGATCATTATAAAAATCATTTTCTCTAGTTACTCTAAATTCAAAGTCAGGATAGCTCTCTACATAGACTCCTAAATCATCAAACGAATCTGAGTCTTCTAATTGAATTATCATGCTTGATGCAGAGGCACCTCTTCTAAAAATTCCCTGAGAAGTCGCTAAGTCAGCCCAGATCTCCGATTCGTGCACATTTCCGCCAGAGCTGAATATTCCTACTACAGTTGCAACACTATCCCTCACCTTAATTTCATCTCCTATGTCAACATTCTCATACTGATTATGAGCTCCTTTACCTACAATCACTTCAGAAGTTCCTGAGGTAAAATTTCTTCCTTCAATGATTTGTATTTCTGGTCTAATCTTAAAACTTTGAGGCTGCACTCCGCGCATAGGTAGGTTCGATGTTGCAACAGCACCTTTCTTTTTCAAGTCTATGATTGAAAAGACTTCTGCAGAAATAAGAGGTTCGCCATCTACAGATTTAATGCCGGGAGAATTAGCTACTACATCCACTTGAGACATCGCAAGGCCACTTCCGAGTTCCGAAGAGGCGCCTTCTCTGAGAATTATTACCCTATCTTCCTTTCCTGTACTCGATATTGTTGAATTAAGGCCTTCAGCCATCGCTAATAAAGATACCATCACTGCCACGGAACCAGCGATACCAACAATAATAACTATAGACGAACCAGATCTCTGAATTATGTTTTTAAGATTCATTTCTGTTATCGAAAGAACTTGTCTAAAAAATTTCATATTAATTCATCCTTAATGCATCAACTACTTTTAGCTTCATAGCTGAGTAAGCAGGGAAAATACCAGATATAAATGCCATAAGAATTGCCAGCAATATACCCGATAAGAGAATTGTAAAAGAAAATTCAATATTAGGGCCAAAGCCGCCTGCTATTTCAGAAAATATTGGAAAAATTAAAAAGGCGATCATTATTCCAATTAGCGATCCAAATACGCAAATAAACATTGACTCTAAAATCACAAACAACATTATCTTCTGATCAGAATAACCAATGGATTTAAGAACCCCTAGCTCAGAAGTTCTTTCTCTAATTGCTTGACTCATTGTATTGGAAGTAAGTAATAATATGGTGAAGAAAGATGCAGCTAAAACCGAGTTAACTATTAATCCAATATCTCCAGTCTGTTCTGCAAACATTTTTGCAAAAGCTTCTTCAGTTGAAGTCTTTGTTTCGTCTTGGGAGTTAATAAATAAATCATCTATTAACTGTGCAATTTTTTCGGAACTATCAGAATTTTCAAGTTGGACCACAAAAGTTCCGACCTTTCCAGTCTCAAATTCTCTCGCCTCATCAAAATATTCCCAATTTATATAAGCTTCATTTTCAATTCCACCATCAGAATGTGTAAAAATACCTACAAGATCAAACTCCCAAACTCCCCCGCCTTTCTTTGGCCAAATATCTGGTATTATCGGTATCCTATCTCCAATCTTCCAACTGAACTTATCAGCGAGCTCTTTACCAGCTATCATTCCTTGAATATTATTCTTGAAAGCTGAAATTTCTGATTCTGATAAACTTAACTCTGTATAGATGTCCAAATATTCAGGAGGTATAGGCCATTTAGGGAAAAAGTTTGCTCTTTCTATATAAGTACCCCCAAACCATTGCCTGTAAGCTACAGCTTTAACACCATCTAATGTTTCTATTCTATTTTTATGAGCCAAAGGTAAGCCATCTGTGAAAGATAGTCTTGAAGATACAATCAATCTATCCTTTCCTGCATAATCTATCTCGCTGTTGAAAGCTACAGCAACAGATCTGCCTAGAGAGAATAGAGTAAACGCAACAGCTATTGAAAGAACTGTCATGATCGTTCGAATTCTTTTTCTTTCGATACCTGACTTAACGATCATCCAATACTTCATTTAACCTGCCCTCAGAGCATCAACTACTTTTAAATTTAGTGCATTATATGCAGGTACAGCAGCTGACATAAAAGCAATTATTAGACCTATCAGAAATCCACCAAGGATAACTCCAAAATTGAGTGATATTACATCATCCATTAAACCTCCACTCATACTCTCTGTGGCTGGTATGAGGATTGCGGTGAAAAATAGTCCAGTTAAAACAGCTGTAAAACATATTGTTATGGCCTCTAAAATTACTGAGATGAATATTGTTGAATCTCTGTAACCTAAACATTTTAGTACTCCTATATCGCCAGTCCTTTCTCGAATCGATTGTGCGAGTGTATTAGAAGAAACCAATAGAATAGTGAAAAAAACTGACATAAGTATTGAATTAACTATTAACTCAACGTCAGCGAACTCTCCTGCCATTTCTATTGCCATCATAGATTCGGGGCCAGTTCTAGTTGCGTAGGGTGAATTTGCAAAATATTCATCTATTTGTCGAGATATATTTTGACCAGTCTCGGCTGATTCTGCTTTGACCATAATCATGCCGACAGTACCCTTTTGATTTAAACGAGCTTCATCAAAGGAGTCATAATTAATAACAGCACCCATTTCATCACCTGTAATTTTTTCAGCTTTATAAAAACCAACTATTTCAAAAGACCAATCATTTGTGCCGTCACTATTCGTATAATTTGATTTAGTATTAAGTCTATCACCAACTTTCAAGCCTTTCTGATCAGCCATAAGTTGCCCAACAATAGTAGCATTCGGATTATTGAGCAGAGCCAATTTCGCTTCTTCAGTAGTTTGTAATCTAGTGTATACATCGAAAAAATTCGGGCTTGCTGCAAATGTAACTCCATCCATCATGCTCTCGATACTGTCAGAAAGAAGATAATCAGCATGCATTACGGCTTCTACACCTTCTAATGTTTCAATGAAATTTACGTGAGAGATAGGTAACTTTCCTGTAAAAAAGTCATATCTGGGCATGACAATTATATTATCAGCCTCAAGACCATCTATCGTACCTGTAAACATTCCCGATAAAGCATTTAATGATCCATAAAGAACAAATGCTATAAACATAGACATTATGGTAAGGAAAGTTCTTAGCCTCTTTCTGATAAGTCCTGTCTTAACAAGAGTCCAATACATCAGTTAGTAAGTTTTCCTTTATCTAAGTGTAAGATTCTTTTTGCAGATTCCGCTGCCACAGGATCGTGAGTAACCATGAGAATAGTTTTGCCATGATCACGGTTTAAAATTTGTAAAAGATCTAATATTTCGGTTGCTGTTTGTCTGTCAAGGTCGCCTGTTGGTTCATCACATACAAGAATATCTGGATCAGAAACAAGAGCTCTAGCAATAGCAACTCTTTGTTGCTGCCCGCCTGAAAGTTCATTTGGTTTATGACCACCTCTATCTGACAGCCCTACAACATTTAGTGCAGTAGCAACATGTTCTTTTCTTTGAGAACCAGATAAATTGGTCAAAAGGAGAGGTATTTCAACATTCTTATTGGCTGTTAATACTGGCAAGAGGTTATAAAATTGGAAAATAAAACCAACATTACTAGCCCTCCAATCACTTAAAGCTGAAGTTCCCATTTTCTCAAGATGCTCTCCATTTATTACTACTTGTCCTGACGTGGGAGTATCCAAGCCTCCAATTAGATTCAATAATGTAGATTTTCCAGAGCCTGAAGGACCCATCAAAGCAAGGTAGTCTCCCTTAGGTACCTCTAAATTTAAGTCGTCCAATACAACGAGTGTCTCACCTCCTCTTTGATAGGTTTTGTTTACAGATTGAACTTCAATTAAATTAGACATTTCTCTCCTTAAATTATTTAACTATTACTTTTTGCCCATCTACAAGGTCGTTATCAAATCTTGCAACAACCTGTATACCGGACCCTAAGCCCTTGATAACCCTTGCATAATTCGCTGTTTCTTCGGCTATCTCTATCTCAGTTACAACAATTCTATTTTCATTAAGTGCTTGAACTTTAGATATGTTATTGGACTTTGATATTGCCCCAAGTGGAATCATAACGCCTTCTTTGGAGACTTCTTTCGCACTTGCCTCAACTTTTCGAAGAAAAGAAACCCTACTTCCCATATCAGGAAGAACTCTTTCATCTTTTTCAAGTAAGGCTATTCTTACCTTAACTGTTGCCTTATTTCTGTCCGCAGTTGGAATAATAGCTATTACTTCTGAAGGAATATCCCATTTTGGGTATGCATTTAGATTTGTTATGACTGGTTGGCCGGGTTTTACACGATTTATAAATGATTCATTTACATCAACTTCTACTTCCAAAGAATTCATATCTACAATCGTACAAATTCCTGTGTTTGTAAATCCTCCACCAGCTGAAACAGGTGATATCATTTCTCCAGGTTGTGCTGCTTTATAAACAACTACTCCACTGAAAGGAGCTAGTATCTTCATATCCTGGACAACTTGCTTTCGTACCGCATTAAGGGCCTCTAAACCCTCTACCGCAGCACGAGCGGCATCAAGAGATGCTTGGCTTGCCAGCTCTTCTTTAGCCAATTCCTTTGTTCTGTCAAAAACTCGTCTTGCTTCGTTTAATTGAGATTGAGAATAATTTAAATCTGCAATCATTGTACTGTCATCCAGTTGAGCTAAGAGTTGACCTTCTTCAACATACATACCCTCTTCAATAAAAACTTTCATCACCTTTCCTGTCATCTTAGACGATACTGTTGCTCTTCTCCTGGCAACGACATAGCCAGAAGCATCTAAAATACTCGTTGCAGAAGATTCCGACATTTGTAGAGATTTCACGGTAAAAGTCGTCACTTCTTTTAATTCATCCTCAGAAAGAAATATCCAAGAAAATACAAGGACGATAGCTACAGCCGCGCCAAGTAAAATTGATTTTCTGTAGACGGGCTGATCTGAGATGGGAGCTTGAGATCTGTCTATTTTCAGATTATTTAGTAAATCTTCTCTTTCTGACATTTAAGTTTCCATTTCATTAATCCATTCTCTTATCATCTGTATAGCCTCTTGATGTGAAAGAGATCTACCTGACTCTGGCATCATAACTCCTGGATCAGTAGAAATCATCCTATGCAACAAAATAGATTCTTCAGACTTTCCTGGAAAAATTGAATATTTATAGCCTCCACTTCCACGCCCAGTTGCTACAGGTTTTTTATTTATACCTAGATGTTTAGGGCGAACTTCAGTGAGATCTAAATATAGACCTGTTGAATTTGCTCCACCAGTAGAAGAATGGCAGTGACCACAATTTATATCTAAGTAAGACCTAACTCTTTCATCAAGGCTATATGTTGAATCTTCCCAGTTAACTGGAGTGTTTAATTCCATCTCTATTTCATTGATAAAATCCAGTTTTATCCACTTAGTTAATTGATTTATAGACTCATCTGTATAATCAAAAATTTTATTTAAGTTTCTTGCCTTAGGTCCGATGGGCATAATTTCATCATTATATGTATGACACTCTTTGCACTGATTCTTATTGGGAACTCTATATCTCACGGAGCGTAACTCTCCAGTGAAATCTATCCATTCGTTGAAGATTGTTTTACCTGCCTTTTTAAGAAAGGCTTCATTTTGAGCTTCGTTCCAAGCATAAGAAACTGCTTCCCAACCATAATCTTTTTTTAAAAGTAATCGCGTTTCCATCAGTTTCTTACCCAGACTAAGATCTCTTTCATCTATAGGATAATAAAAAGTCTTTATCAGTGCAGAGCCTGTTGGAAAATCAAGAACCTTATCCTTCTCAAAAGAGGCCGACATTCCTTTAGGGACATAGACCCATCTCTGCTTGTAAGAATAATCAGAAAATAAAGATGATATCAGTTCGTAAGGCAAAACACCTTCTGATGGAATTTGGGCTTTATTATCTTTAAAAAATGAAAAATCGGATAGCTTCTTAGGAAATTGCTCTTCTAAAATTAAACTACTTTCTACTGCAAACGCTTTAGTTGCGATGCAAAATAAAACCAATAGAAAAATCTTTCCCATACTTTAGTTAAGAACTACTGGAGGCAATGGATTTATTTGGCCATCATATTCAGATATGTCCCTTTCAACTGGATCAAAAAAGGGCAACATAAACTTAATAGGGTTAAGAGTCAAAAAAGTGGCATCACCATTATTCTTGATAATAAGTTTCTCATCGGCAGGTTGACCAAAAAGTATTTGATTCATGGGGAGAATACCATCCCAAAAAATATCAGGCATATTGCCATTGGACAGTTCAAATAAGATTGCTGCCAATTCTCCCGTCCCAACATCAGGATCGAAACCCCCATCTCCAAATCTATTTCCGTGGATCTGAATGGATCTTGGATGAGGATAGTAGTTTTCATCTTCAGTATCATATCCGTAAGTCACTATAGATAAATTAACTGTTCCATTGCCGTAAATATCATTATCGAAAACCTCAACATCAGAATTCGCTTGAATGATAATTCCCGTACCTCTTGGAACCTCACCCACAATATTTCCCTCAGGGGCAAAGTTATCGGTATCATTATTTATTGCTTTATTTCTGAAGACTCTCACGTGATGACCGCCTTGCTGTGGCAGATCAGGAAGGTCAAATACTAAGATTCCTCCAGTATTATGAGAAGTCAAGTTATCAAATACATCAGCATAAAATGAATTTTCAATTTCAATACCAGCTACGTTATATTGAGCAATACTATTTTTTACAATGATATTTTGCGACTGACCTACGTATATACCTGCATCAGAAGCTCCTATAGCAACACATCCGTCGATTAAGACATCTTTTGATTCCACTGGGTAGAAACCGTATGCTCCGTTTGTTTCCTTAGGACCACCAGTCCACTCTGTCCTCAAGCGAATCATCTTAATTCCATCAGCTCCTATAACTTTAATAGCATCCCCTTTTGCATCCAAAACAGCAAAATCTCTTATCGTGACTCCATTAGAAGTAACCAATAAGCCCTGTGCTCCAGACATTTGATTTTCAAAATTTAATATCGTTTCATCTATTCCTGAGCCTTCAAAGATAACATCATCAATGTCAAGAGAAAGGCCATCTTCAAAAAAATATTCTCCAGGTTTAAGAGTCAAAATATCACCAGGCTCAAGATCTATTAAAGCCTCTTGTATTTCTTCTTGAGAATTATTTGAAGGACCTAAAAATACCTGTTTAGCATTTATTGAAAAGCTTAGAAATAAGAGAGATAAATGTAGTACTAAAATTTTCATTTTTTTTGGTTTTATAGCTGTAACAACAAGTTAATTATAGTAGATTTGCTCTTAGGTTATGTATTTTAAGACTTTATTATTCATTTCTTTGCTTGGATTTTCTTATCTTTTTGCAGATACGAAATTACTTATTTTAGGCTCAGGAACACCTAATCCCAATCCTGAGAGGAGCGGCTCAGCTTATGCAATAATTGCCAATGATGAATCTTACCTAATAGATTTCGGACCGGGGGTAATTCGAAGAGCATCAGCTTTCTCACCAACTTGGGGTGGGGAATTTGAGGCTATGGAAATACAAAATCTAAAATATGCTTTTTTAACTCACTTACACTCTGATCATTCAGCTGGATTGGCAGATTTAATCTTATCTCCATGGGTTCTTGAAAGAAATGAACCATTGAATCTTTTTGGCCCTAAAGGCTTAAAAGAAATGGCTGAAAAAATCTCAGAAGCTTATTCCGTTGATATTGACTACAGAATCAATGGTTCTCAACCTTCAAACCTCGAAGGTTACAAGACAAAGGTAAGGGAAATTAGTGAGGGAATTATTTTTAGAGATAAAAATATTATCGTAGAAGCTTTCGAAAACAATCACGGCGATTTTAGAAATTCTTTTGGATTTGTATTTACAACCCATGATAAAAAAATAGTCTTCTCAGGAGATACTGCCTACAGTGAGAAAGTTATAGAAAAGGCAAAAGGAGCCGATGTCTTAGTTCATGAGGTTTATTCTGAAAAAGGGTTCAAAGAAAAAACAAAAGACTGGCAGGTTTATCATAAAGCTCATCATACATCTGCTCCAGATGTTGGATATATTGCAAGCTTGAGTAAACCAAAAAAAGTAGTCTTGTCTCATATCCTTTTTTGGGGAAATACAGAAGAGTCAATAATTGAAGAAGTTAAGTCAAACTATGAAGGGGAAGTTATAATTGCTGAAGATCTGATGGTTATTGAATAAATATGCATAAGATTTTGTTCCTTTGTGTTGAAAACTCCTGCCGAAGCCAAATTGCTGAAGCATTTGCAATTAAACATGGCAAAAACAAAGTGATAGCAATGAGTGCTGGCTCCAGACCGTCCGGCATTATTAATGAAACAGCAATTTTACTTATGCGAGAGTTTAATTATGACCTAAGTTCGCATCAATCATCTGCAACTTATGATCTTCCAGAAATGAAAATCCACACTATGGTATCAATGGGTTGCGGGGATAGTTGTCCGAGTATCATTGCAGATCAAAAAATTGAGTGGGATATTCCTGATCCTAAAGATATGGATGAGAAAGATTTTAGAAAGGTAATTATGGAAATAGAAAAGAAGGTCTTAGAGTTAATCTGTTCTATCTAAATCGTAAATTTTTTCTACTTAATTCAGCTATCGTCGATACTCCCATCAATCTCATGTCGCGCTCTATCTCATCTTTCATTAAGCTTAGTGCTCTTTCTACTCCGGCTTGTCCTGCAGCAGCTAAAGCAAATAAATAAAAT
>CENW01147164.1_pt1 | contig 11148 bp, 8 predicted proteins | sample 530241 | NCBI WGS metagenome assembly CENW01 (sample SAMEA2619818, study PRJEB7988) | marine metagenome | isolation source: saline water (ENVO:00002010), including | reverse complement strand
ACGTTTAATAGCTTGATAGAAAGCGGAAATATGATGATATTTTCGTGTGATCGCTATCCAAAAGAAATAGAAGGTCTTGAGGATAGGTTAAAGTCACGATTCGGGTGGGGGCTATCAGTAGTTATAGACCCACCTGCTCTGGAAACAAGAACAGCAATCCTTCTTCAAAAAGCAGAAGAGCTAAACTTAACGCTTCCAGAAGATTGTGCATTTTTTATAGCTCAACAAGTTAAATCGAACGTAAGAGAGCTCGAAGGCGCACTAAAAAGGGTGGCAGCAAATGCAAAATTTGCTAAAACAGAAATTGATTTAAATTTAGTAAAGGACTCATTAAGAGACGTGCTAGCAATTCAAGCAAAGATGGTAACAATAGGCAATATACAGAGGGTTGTAGCGGACTACTATCATATTAAGTTGAGTGATCTATTGTCTAAAAGAAGAAATAGATCCATAACTAGACCAAGACAAATGGCAATGTCACTTGCCAAAGAGCTTACAAACCACAGTTTGCCAGAAATTGGAGAAGCTTTTGGTGGCAGAGATCACACAACTGTCATTCATGCATGTGACAAAACCAAAGAGCTAATGAAAGAGAGCTTAGAGGTGGACGAAGATTACAAGAAACTAAGAAGAAGTTTGTCAGCATAAAATGAAATTTACGATTGACAAAAACAACATTATCAACGAATTTCAATCTTTAGCAGCTGTTGCCGATAAAAAGCAAACCCTACCTATTTTAAGCAATATATTAATCAGATGTGAGGATAGCAAAGTTACGCTTTTAAGCACTGACCTTGAGGTTGAATTAGAAATAGTTGCTGAAAACGCCAATATTGAAACTCCTGGAGAAACCACTATACCAGCAAAAAAAGCAGCAGACATAGTTAGAGAACTTCCAGAAGGCCAAGTTTCGTTTGAGCTTAATGATGAAAGTTCTAAGTTAACCGTAAAATCTTCTTCAGGAAGGTACAACCTATCAACAATACCAGGTTCTGATTTCCCAGATTTTGATGTAGCCAAAAGCGACGTAGTTTTTAATATTAACTCTTCACAAATGTTAGAGCTATTACAAAAAACATCTTTTGCAATGGCCAACCAAGATTGGCGACACTATTTAAATGGTTGCTTGTTTGAAAAGTCTTCAGAATCACTAAATATGGTTGCTACAGATGCACATAGGCTTGCAATTTACAAATCTAAACTAAACTCTGATGGAGACTTTTCGGGCATTATACCTAGAAAAACGGCTGTTGAATTAATGAAAATTCTTCCAAAAGATGATGAGCTGATCGAGTTTTATATTAACGCTAACAACATTGTATTTATGTCTAAAAAATTTACATTTAAATCAAAGCTAGTTGATGGTAATTACCCAAATTACAATCAAGTAGTGCCAGAGGGTGATGGATCCTCAATAATTATCAACAGAAAGGATTTAATAAGCACTCTTTCAAGAGTTTCTGTGCTTACAAGTGAAAAGTTTAAAGGCGTTAAGCTCAAGTTAGAAAATGGCGTATTAGAAGTTTCTGCACACAACCCAGACCAAGAATCAGCTGAAGAAAAGCTTGATGTTGAAGGTGATTCTGACGGATTTGATATTGCATTTAATGTTAATTATTTAAAAGAAGTGCTGAATACGATTGAAGATGAGAAGATTACACTTACGAGTTTTGGCAATGATAAAAGTGCACTTGTTAAGAGTAATGACCCAAACCTAACATTAGTGTTAATGCCTTTGCTACTTTAGTGTTAGTCAATGAATTAAAATTACAAAACTTTAGGTGCTATGAATTCCTCGAATTTCCTGTTAATAAAGGAATTACCCTCGTATATGGGGAAAATGGTTCAGGTAAAAGCTCGATTATAGAGGCATTTTATTTTGCATTATCAGCGAAAAGCTTCAGATCAACAGACCTAAATAATTTAATTAAAGAAAAAAATGATCTAACACAAACATTTATTTCCTTCAACGACACAAACGGAATCAAAATAACAAAAAAAACAAACGAAAAGTGCAGAATTTTAGAAGTAAACACAAGAAAAACACTAACTTACTCACAATTAATCGCAAATTACCCGACTTGTCTTGTCGAAAATAAGGAATTTTTCTTTACATCTTCATCACCAGAAGAGAAAAGAGCCTATTTAAACAAAATATTGTTCTACGTAGAACAAGAAAACAAACACACCTTAAATGAATTAAAAAAAACAATTTACCAAAGAGCTGCATGTTTGAAAATAAAGGACTATGAGCAGATATCATATTGGGATAAGAGATTAATTGAATTAGAACCAAAAATAACCAAAGCTAATTCTGACATAGTAGACAGAATCAATGATTTGCTTAGCAATAGCGATATTGCAACTTATTTTAGCAATAAGAACCCCTGGATAAATAAATTGTCCTTAAAATTTGAGCCAGGGTATGATTCTAAATCATGTTTTTCAGAAATTCTCACTAAAAATGTTGAAAAAGATATAATTTTAAAGAGAACATCTAGCGGCCCACACAAAAGAACATTTAAATTAGACATCAACAACAAACCTGCTGATCAAATATTGTCACGTGGCCAACAAAAGATAATCGCAATAATATTGCATTTAATTCAAAGAGAACTGATTAAAAGTAAAACCGAACTAGAGCCAATAGTTTTAATGGATGATATTTCTTCTGAATTAGATAATGATAATTGCAATTTAATGTTAAAATATCTTTTAGAAAACAGCATTCAAACAGTAATGACATCTATAGAAAACACACGCTTTATTAATGAAAAAGATATTATTATGTTCCACGTAGAACAAAAAGGAGATAAGTCAAATGTCAGGTGATACGTACGATTCAGGCAGTATTAAAGTATTAAAAGGTTTAGAGGCGGTTAAAAAAAGGCCAGGAATGTATATCGGGGATACCGATGACGGCACTGGACTTCATCATATGGTTTTTGAAGTGCTTGATAACTCAATAGACGAGGGAATGGCTGGCTTCTGTAAGCAGATAGATGTAGTAATAGGCAAAGATGGGTCTGTATCAGTTTCTGATGATGGAAGAGGGATACCGGTTGACATGCATGAAGAAGGGGTTTCTGCTGCAGAGGTAATTATGACTACATTGCATTCTGGAGGGAAGTTCGATGAAAATAGCTACAAAGTATCAGGAGGCTTACATGGAGTAGGTGTTTCAGTTGTTAATGCCCTGAGCAGCAAGTTAATTTTAGAAATTGAAAGAGATGGAGCAAAGTACAAACAAGAATATGCAGATGGAGAGCCGAAAACAAAACTAGAAAATGTGGGAAAAAGCGATAATACTGGAACAAAAGTAACTTTTACACCTTCAAACAAAATATTTACTCAAACAAAATTTGATGTCGAAATTCTCAAAAAACGGATTAGAGAGCTTTCTTTCTTAAACAAAGGAATAGCAATAAATGTTCTTGATGAGGCAACTGGTAAAAAACTTGAATTTAAGTCTGATGGAGGGCTATTAGAGTTTGTAAAACATCTTACAGGTAAAAAAGAAGTAATAGGGATGCCTTTTTATGCACAAGCCAATATGAAGGGGATTGGGGTTGAAATTGCTGCGCAATGGACAGGGACTTACAGAGAAAACGTACAATGCTTTACAAATAACATCCCACAGGTAGATGGAGGAACGCATCTAGCTGGTTTTAGGGGCGGCCTTACTAGAGCTATTAAAAATTTCATAAAAAAAGAAGATTTAATGCGAAAAAAAGAAGTAGAAATAACAGGCGAGGACGTAAGAGAAGGGATGATTGCAGTAATTTCTCTTAAAATGCCTGATCCAAAATTCTCATCTCAAACAAAGGACAAGCTTGTATCATCCGAAGCAAGGCCGGCAGTAGAAACTCTTATTAATGATTATTTCATGGATTTTTTACTTGCGAACAAAGCACAAGCTAAAGAGATATTGGGCAAGGTTTTAGAAGCAGCATACGCCAGAGAGGCAGCAAGGAAAGCCAAAGAAATGACCAGAAGGAAAGGGCTCTTAGACATAGGTGGGCTTCCTGGAAAGCTTGCTGATTGCCAAGAAAAAGATCCAGCACTATCAGAACTATTCTTGGTGGAGGGTGATTCTGCTGGTGGGTCTGCAAAGCAAGGTAGAGACCGAAACTTTCAAGCTATATTGCCTTTAAAAGGGAAAATTATAAACGTACAAAAAGCAAGACTAGACAAAGTTCTCTCATCTAATGAAATAGGAACGCTGATAACTGCACTTGGAACAGGTATTGGTATAGATGAATTCTCTTTAGACAAACTTCGATATCATAGAATAATAATAATGACAGATGCTGATGTCGATGGATCTCATATTAGAACACTGCTTCTGACATTTTTCTACAACCAAATGTTCGATTTGTTAGAAAAAGGACATATCTACTTAGCGTTACCACCTCTTTATAAAATTAAAAAAGGCGGAAAAACATTTTATGCAAAAGATGAAGAGGAAAAAGATACTATTCTCAAAGATATTAGAAATGATTCTGCTGAAGGATCAAGATCTCCTGAGATACAGAGATATAAAGGGCTTGGAGAAATGAACCCTGAACAATTATGGGAGACAACCTTTGATCCTAAACACAGAAGACTCGTACAAATTACCTTAGACGATGCAAGAGAGCTTGTTGATGACATCTTTGAAACATTAATGGGTGATCAGGTTCAACCCAGAAGAGAGTTTATTGATGATAATGCTTTAAGAGCTGAAAATATTGACTACTAAAAAATCTTTTTAAGATGTTCTGAAATTTCGTTTAGTGTAATTCTTTCTTGTTCCATACTATCACGATCTCGAACTGTAACTGTTTCATTGTCCAAGGATTCGAAATCAACAGTAATACAAATAGGGGTGCCAACCTCATCATGTCTGCGATAATTTTTACCTATATTGCCACTATTCTCAAAAAGAATTCTACCAAGGCCTAATTTTTGTAATTTATCTTTTACCTTTTTTGCAAGACCCACTATTTTTTCGTCATTTTTCTTTAGAGGCATAACCGCAGCTTTAATGGGGGCTAAATGGGGCTTTAATTTAAGCACAACACGCTCTTTACCTTCAATTTCTTCAATACAATAAGCTTCATTTAAAATAGCTAAAACACCTCTATCAACACCAGCAGAGGGCTCAATTACAAAAGGAACAAACCAATTATTATTTTTATCTTGAAGAGCCAGCTTTGAATTTGACTGCTTGTTTTCCATTACTTTAGCCTTAATGTTAAGTTCATTTTGACTTTTTGAATGCGAACCAAGATCGAAGTCCGTTCTATTTGCAATTCCTTCTAGCTCTTCAACTCCATGTGGAAATCTATACATAATATCCACTGTTGCTTTTGAATAATGTGCCAATTCATCGCTAGGGACTTCAAATAGCTCAAGACTTTCATCTGCTATTCCTTGGTCTTTCCACCACTGAACTCTCGAATCCACCCAGCTTTTATGCCATTTTTCATCCTCTCCAGGACGAACAAAAAACTCTAACTCCATCTGCTCAAATTCTCTTACCCGAAATATAAAGCTTTTAAGGGTAATTTCATTTCTAAATGCTTTTCCCATTTGTGCAATACCAAATGGAACTGTTCTGGCTGTAGAGTCGACAACATTTTTAAAATTAGTGAAGATATTTTGAGCTGTTTCTGGTCTTAAATATGCAAAACTTTTCCCGTCATCCACAGGACCAATATTTGTTTTGAACATTAAGTTAAACTGACGAGGCTCAGTTAAATCTTCCTTTTTACAATAGTCAGGCACTTGGTCTGCTCTAAACCTTTCTCCACATGACTTACAATCAACCATAGGATCAGAAAAAGTGTCCTCATGACCTGAATGCTTTAAAACAGTGCTTTTAGTTAGTATTGCGGCATCAAGACCTTCAACATCATCCCTTTCATAGACAATTGATTTCCACCAGGAATTCTTCAAATTGTTCTTTAATTCCACGCCGAGTGGCCCATAGTCATAAAGGCCTTGGGTTCCACCATAAATTTCATTCGACTGAAAAATAAAACCCCTCCTTTTGCAGAGGGCTATTAGTTCATCTATGTTTTTCGCTGGCAATTGTATTTCCTATAGTATGCTAGTTAAGGCTATTTTATTATTTTAAAAATGTTTCCGATACTTTTTAAGCTAATTTCCTTCGTGCCATGGTTTTTATTGGTTGGCATATCGAGAATATTTGCATACATAATGATGGCATTTAATAGCTCACAATATAAAGTCACGAAAAACAATATAAATCACTGTTTTGGAGAAAATAAGAGCCTAATAAAGAAAAGTTTTTTTAGAACAGCAGAACTGATATTTGAATACCCCTATGTTTGGGGAAGGCCTGATAATTATAAAAAATTAATTGAAAAAGAATCAGCTGAATTTAATTTTATAAATGAAAAGAAGCCTATCTTATTATTCTCAATGCATATGGGCTGTGTAGACACAATGCTTTTTTTGATGTCTGAAAAGCTGAAGAACCTAAACATTATTTATACCCCTGCGAAAAATCAAAATTTAGAGAAAATCACAAAGAAAATACGTGAATCAAAGGGTGCTAATATGATAACAGCCGACTCTTTTGGTATTAAAGAGCTATATAGAAAGTTCTTCTTAGGACAAAACATAATTATGGCTTCAGATCTAGTGCCACATAAAAATGGAATTTACTCAGAATGGTTTGGAAAAGAATGCTTATGCGTTGATTTAGTCGAGAAACTTTCAAATAAAGGTACTCATGCTCTATATTTCGTTTATTTCAGCAAAGGAATAAACAGGAAATATAAATTTAATTGTAAAAAAGTTGAAAGCCCAATGTCAGTAGACAAAATGAACGAATACTTTGAGCAAGCAATAATGGAATCACCAGAACTCTATGGTTGGGAATATAAAAAGTTTCGAAAACTAAGAGGAGAAAATAAAAATATCTACTAACTTCTCCAGTAAGACGGAAAAAGCAAAATAAGAACACCAAATAGTTCTAACCTTCCAACGATCATAGCCAAAGAAAGAGTAATTTTTGCTGAATCGGACAGGCTTGAATAATTTTCAGCAAACTGACCAAGACCAGGACCAAGATTATTTATTGCAGCAGCAGTTCCGGAAAACGCAGAATAAAAGTCTACATTTTGAAACATTAGAACAAACAAAAACAGAAGAAAGAAAGTTATATAGATTGCAATGAAAGAAAAAACAGCTTCAATTTGAGAAGAAGAAATTTTTTCTCCATTCATTTTAGTAGTGCTTACAGCGCTTGGATGCATAATTTTAGTGATATTAGAAAATCCAACCTTTAACAGAGTAAGAACTCTCCATGCTTTCATTCCACCACCAACCGAACCAGAACATGCACCAATAAAAGCAACAATAAATATAAAGAAGGGCATTACAAATCCAAGATTTGATAAGGGCTCTAACGTAAAACCTGTAGTTGTTACTATCGACACTGTCTGAAAAACACCAAATCTTAAAGAGTCATATATAGAGAAACCTTCTTTTAGAAATAGAGTTAAAGTTGAAACAAGAACAGCAAATAAAACCACAAGCAAGAAAAATTTAAATTCATCATTTTTCAAATGGTGTTTGAATGTTCTCCTAGTTAACGCGAGAAAATGAAGCCCAAAGTTAGTTGCGGAAAGCAACATAAAAACTACAGCTATTGTTTCAATCACATAACTATCAAAATATCCAATATTTTCGTTATAAATAGAAAACCCACCGATAGAAACTGTACTAAACGAGTGAGCAGTAGCTTCAAAAACAGACATACCAGCTAACCAATATGCCAAACCACATACTAACGTAATTAAAAGATAAAATTTTAATAAAGATCTAGCAGTTTCTCGTAGTCTGGGTGAAAAGCTTTTGTCTGCAAACCCAGATGTTTCTGCTTGAAGCACCTTCATCCCACCCGATACAGCCGGAATTATTGCCAAAACCACTATTACAAGACCAACACCACCAGCCCACTGCAAAAGCTGCCTATATAAAAGTAAATAATTTGGAAGCTCACTAAGATTTTGAATAGATGTGGAGCCAGTAGTGGTTAAACCAGACACAGCCTCAAACAAAGAATCACTAAAAGAGAAACCGCTATTTATAAAAGGAAGTGATGCAACTAAGGAAATAAACACCCAAGTAACGAATGTAATAACAAAACCATCTCTTGGTGAGTAGGAAAACTTTCTTTTTCTTAGTGTTAGGGAAATGATTAGAGAGTAGATTAATGAGCATAGAAAAATTGCCAATAAGTTAAGATCTAACCCTGTGGTGAAGTAGCTCATGAGCAGGGGAGGTAAAATTACAAATAGCCCAAAAAAAAGAAGTGTCGGGCCTAAAAATCTTAAAAGCTTTAAAGAAGTATTCATCTAGCTTTACTATAAAATTGATCTATATCTTCCTTTGTTTTATAGAAAACAATTAAGTGGTCATCTGCATCGATATCAGTTGTTCCATGTGCCATTAAGACCTCATCTCCTCTTTTAATGCAAGGTATGTCTATATTGCCTTTTAAATTTAATTCTGAAATAGACTTACCAATTAATCCACTTAAAGCACCGTCAACTGTAAGCTCAATTGCTTCTGCCATTCCTTTCTTAACTTTGTGTATGTTTGAAACAGACCCACCTCTGATGTATTTAAGGATATATGAAACAGTAATTTGAACAGGAGAAACAATAATATCAAGTTCATTTTTACCAACTAGATCAAAGTAAGCCTCTTTGTTGATTATGGTAACAGTTTTTTTAGCACCTAATTTTTTCGCCATGAGAGAACACAGCACATTCGTTTCATCATCCTGAGTTACAGCAACAAAAACATCACAATCTTCAATAGCTTCAGAACCCAAAAACTCTTGGTCTGCTGCATCAGCGTTCAAAATAAGAACATTATCGAGTTTCTCTGAAGCAAGCTCAGAAACTTTTGTGTCTTTTTCTATGAGTTTAATGTTGAACTCATCTTTAATTTTTGAAGCAAGAGACCTTCCAATATTTCCTGCTCCAGCAATATATATGTTTTTATACTTGTCTTCTAATTTTTGAAGTTCTTTAGTAACGTCTTCGATATGCTTTTCATCTGCTATGAAATATACTTCATCTCCCTCCAATATAGTGGTGTCTCCAGAAGGGATAATAAGCGCGTCATCTCTATAAATTGCCGGTATTCTAGTTTCATAATCTGGTAGATCTTTCTTGAGTTCTTTAATTTGTCTTCCAACTAATACACCAGAGGGTTTAGCATAAACACTGGCTAATTTTATTTTGCCTTCAGCAAAGTCCAAAATTTCAAGAGATCCAGGATGATGTAGCAAACTTCTAATCTCCTCAGTAATTAGGTCTTCAGGATTAATAAAAAAATTAACATAGGGCGCGACTTTGTTAGCAACTTTCTTATATTCTGACCCCTTTAATCTACAGATAATTTTACCAGCATTAAATTGCTCTTTTCCTACTATAGATGCTAGAAGGTTTGTTTCTTCTGAGTCTGTAAGACAAAGCAGTAAACATTCATCATCAAGGTTGGCTTCTGAGAGAGTTACGGGAGAAGAGCCATTTCCAAGAATAGTGGCTATACCCTCTTTATTTGCTAGCTCTTCAAGATGTACATCATTATTATCAATAACGGTTACATCATTTTCTTCAGAAGAAAGCTCTTTAGCTACGCTTCCACCAATAGATCCAGCTCCAAGTATGATTATTCTCAAACCAATATATCCCCTGAAGAGATTATATCTCTTTTTGCATTAAAGAAATCTATAGAAGAAATAACTTTTTTTCCAGGAAACTTAACTGACTTTATTTCTATGCTGCCATCTTTACAAAAAACGCTTAATGACTCCTTATTAAAACTATGAATTTCTCCTGGACTACCACTTTTACCAGACAAAACATCAAGTTCATGTATTTGGACTTTTTCGCCATTAATCTGAAAGCTAAGAATAGGCCACTTCTTGTAAGCTAAGTATTTATTTTTAATTAACTTCGAGCTCCAAGACCAATCTATTAGCGCATCTTTTTTTGGATCAATCTTTTCAGCATATGTGGCTTCTTTATTAATTTGTTCTTTAGGCTCAATTGAGCCGGAGGTTATGAGATGGATTATGGAGTTAATATTATCAAGAGAAACACCCAATAATTTTTTTTCAACCTGAAAAAAATCATTATTTTCTATGTCTACAACAAAATTGGAATAAACTGGGCCTGCATCTAATTCGTCAATTATCTTCATAAAACTTATTCCAGTGATTTTGTCCCCATTTTCAATTGCTCTTTGTATTGGAGCGGCTCCTCTCCATTTAGGCAATAATGAAAAATGAACATTTAAAGAACCAAATTTCGGAAACGATAAAAGCCATTTAGGAAGAAGCTTTCCATATGCCACAACAACAAGAAGATCTATGTCAAAATTCATTAATTGATCTTTTGTGCCCTGATCACTGAGGCTAGTAGGCTGAAAAACCGCTATTTCTTCAGCATATTTATAAAACAAGCTCTTAGACTCTTCTAATCCTCTTCCACTTTTTTTATCTGGCTGAGTTAAGATGAAGCTAAATTCAATATTTGGATTGTTTAGGAGATGACTAAAATGTGCAAAAGCTACATTAGGCGTTCCCGCAAACCCTAGCTTAATTTTTTTCATGAAGTGCCATCTTTAGCTTTAAGAAGTTTTTCTTTAATCCTGCTTCTCTTTAATGAGGAGGCATAGTCAACTATTAATTTTCCATCAAGGTGATCAATTTCATGTTGTATGCAATATCCAAAAAGGCCAGCAGCTGTGAGCTTTTGAGCATCTCCATTTAAGTCTTGAAAAGATAATTCAATTGTCTTTGCTCTGAGTACTTCTTGTTGAAAAGATGGAATAGAAAGGCAGCCTTCTTTTGAGCTTTCTAGAGTTTTATCAATTACACTATATGAGGGGTTAACAAGGTATATTGGCTTATTTTGCTTTTCAGAAATATCTATAACAATCAACCTTTCATGGTAATTTACTTGAGTTGCAGCTAGACCAATACCATTATCTGCATACATGGTATGCAGCATCTTCTTTGCCATTTCTTTTAAATTTTTGTCAAAAATCTTAATTGGCTTTGCTTTTTTTCTTAACCTTGGGTCAGGAAATGTTAAAATATCCAGCTTATTCATA
>CENW01014357.1_pt1 | contig 11237 bp, 9 predicted proteins | sample 530241 | NCBI WGS metagenome assembly CENW01 (sample SAMEA2619818, study PRJEB7988) | marine metagenome | isolation source: saline water (ENVO:00002010), including | reverse complement strand
TGCGATTAAATATCAGGTTTACCAAGTACCTTCTGCGATCTGTGAAGCTAATGCTATAATATCAATCAGGCTTAAGGTACCATCAGCAACAATATCACCTGCTTCATAAAAACATTCATTTGTTTGGTAAAGCTCATTTTCGACTACATCTGACAACATTAGAACATCATATATATCAAAAGTGGGGATTTCGTCATCTTGTGAGTCACAACCCGGTGGGCATATCCAAGAGCCATCAAGATTACCCTGAACATAGTAATTTGAAAAATTGCAGGGGTCACAAGTATTTTCAATACCATCATTATCATCATCACCAATGTCTACATTACCAAGACCTTCCAGTGCATCTTCAATTGTGGATGTTATTTCTAAAAAGAATCCCTCGTCAGTCAAAGACCCCGAGCCGCCGCCTACAATCTCAATATTTTGGTCTATGATGAAATAACTTGGAATCCACAAGCCAAAATAATTAGTCATCCAAAAATAATCTGGTAAATCTTCCAGCATCCAACTACTAGCACCAGTTTCAAAGTCTACTATAGGATAAGTCAGTCCAAATTCACTGGCCCATTCCTCGCAACTATATGGCTCATCCCAATCAGCGCCAAATGCAATTACCTCAAGCCCTTGGTCATGATAGATATCATAGATTTCTTGGGTAATCGGGGACCCCGATACACATCCTGGTCACCAAGTTGTGAAAATGGCTACAAGAACTATTCTTTGATTACAACCAGTCGTATCAAAATAATCATTGTGAAAATGAAGCGTATCGGACCCTCCATTTGTATTTGCACAAATAGGCAAAGAAAAATCATCTACAGGGAGAGCTTGTCCTTTTACGCCATTCAGTAGAAGAAATGATAAAATAATATATAAATTGATTAAACTGCTTTTCATTATTATTAAAATTATTAATTATTTTTAGAAAGATAAATGAAATTAAAAATAAAATAATCCCAATCTAGATACGTCTTGCTATTAATTTGCATCATACTCAGAAGAGTTTGGTAATACCAGGTGGAGTACCAAATGTCGCCAAGTACGCCCGGGAGGATTCGAACCCCCAACCTTCTGGTCCGTAGCCAGACACTCTATCCAGTTGAGCTACGGGCGCATGTATAATTAATAAAAGGTACATCAAAAGAGGAGTAGAAAATTCTAATTATCCATTTGTATTTACTACTCTTTTTATCGTTCCTTAATCATATAGTGATAAACAATAAAAGTAGAATCAAGCGATATAAAAAAGAAATCTTAAATAATATGTTCATTCTCCATATCCTCTTCACTGACAAAAAAATGACCCATTCTAAAAATATGAAAATTTATTTAAAATTAATTTCTTTAAAGTTGCCCCTGTTAATTTCCTTGGGCAACATATTGAGCTAAAGCCAAAACATCAATTAAATCTAATGTGTTGTCACCCGTGAAATCACTTGCCTCAATGAAACAAGGTGAAATTTCCTCACCACTGGCAACAAGATCAGCCAATAACAAAACATCAAAAACTTCAATGCTTGGATAGTAACCATAATCAAGTCCATCAATCAAAAGTTCTTCTGAAAAGTCAAAATCACCTCTAACATAAAGATGACTATTGGTACAATTGTCGCACTGATTAGCAGTGCCGTCTAGATCATCATCTAAAACAAATGGTTGCAATTGTTCAAGTGCACCTTCTAACACTTCAATTGCTTCAGCCATGTTATCCCCCTCAGCAATGTCGATGACACCTCCCCAAATAATCTGCATATTGTGATCGATAATAATATTGTAAGGAAGACCCCAACCCAGTGTGGGCATATTTAATATAAATGGTATATCTTCTTGATACCAGTTTGGTAAACCTGTTTCGAAATCAGCGATAGGATATGTTAGATCAAAAACACTAACCCACTCTTCACATGAATAGGGCTCGTCCCAATCTGCACCAAAGGCTACAACCTCCAAACCCTGATTTTTGTAAGTTTGGTATATCTCTTCTACGAGGGGAGCCTCCCCCCAACAGATTCCTCACCAGGACGTGAACAAAGTGGCTAATGTAACTTTATAACTGCAATCGTTATATGCACCATTGTAAGATTCATAAAAGTTTAAGGTGTCTTGTCCGTTTCCATTACCACATATAGGTATGCTGAAGTCCTGCATGTACAAATCTTGGGCTATCAACGAATTAATCCCAAATATTAAGGACAGAATACTAAAGCATATTTTACTTTTCATAAGATTTGTATAATTATTTATTAGTTCAATTTAGACAAATTTGTTTCTTTTACATATGTAAATAATCAAATAATTAAACTAAAATGTGACAATTAGAAGACAGATGTCAATATAAGCTTAAAACCATCATCAAATGGTTCTACATAACGGCATATACCATTACTGCAGATGACGCCTCCTCTCAATGTGCCATACATTAAGTCTAGACGTGTATTTGAGTTGATATTGATCATTAAATCAAGTGCAACCCACTTGTTTTCCATATCCATAATATTACTTAGAAGATCTTCAAGTGGATTAGATATACTGAGAGGCTGGGGTCCGTATTCAAATGCTGAGCTAGATTCGATAGTTAATGATAATGACCAATGGGGAGATTTACCAACTCCAATTGTTAGCATATGATTATTTTGAAATTCTCTAGTTAATTTTGTATCGCTGCCACCATCATATACATAAAAGTTTGATCTCGAGCTGTCCACATAAGTTCCTTTAGGTGTCCAAGTTCCATCATTATTCATATCATCCAGTATTTCTCCATCATCCCAAATACCATCTCCATCAAGATCCGTAAAAGACTCAGCAGGGTCCCACTCTCCATCTCCGTCTGCATCTGAAAATTGCTCTCCAACGTCATACACCCCATTTCCATTGGTGTCATAATCGGATAATTGATCGTCAGTAAGCCAACCATTCAACCACCAATCATACCATGTGTCTTCTGCATCATCCCAAACTCCATTATTATTATCGTCTAAAAATATTTCTGCCATGTCCCATAGTCCATCGCCGTCAATATCCTCAAAATATTCATCTGACGATAAAGTAAAGTTGTAGTTAGTACCACTTTTTAATCTCTGGTACTCATATTTTAGATCAACACTAAATCCATTACCTAAATTGTAATTAAGCAGGGTTGGTATTGTTATTGCGCTGGTGTATTTATGTTCTAATTTTTGGTTTACAATACTATAAAGGTCATTAAATGGTTCACCTGTATCCCATACCCCATTATTATTATTATCAGTGAACGACTCATTAACATCCCAAATATTATTTTGCGCACTACTATACAAAGAATGATACTCTGATATCTTATTCGTAAAACCCAAGCCAAATTGATATCTTAGTTTATTTATGTATCCTTCCATTTCAACATATAATTCGTCGTAAGGGAAAGCAACCTCTTCGCTGTGAGGGAATAAGGTTATAGAACTATCACTTGTCCACTTAGAGCTAAAAAGTGCATTAACAGAGTCAGGAAAGGCTTTTGTCCACAAGTTTGTTCTGCTAGCAGCTTGGTAATTAAGAGTAAAATATCCTAAATCACCAACTGGCCCAACAAGTGAAAATTGGTAGCCAACTTCATCATTAAAATTTACCTGAGGTATAAGTCTAGCAAGCAATACGCTGCTATGTTCTCTAATAGCTGTAGGTGGCTGGGTAAAAATCAGATTCATATCATAGTTGTTAACATAATTGTTTCTTTGGTCAGGATTAATTTTTGTTGTATTGTAGTTCTTATATTCCATCATTAAAGACCAACCATTCAAAGGAAAGGTATTAAAGTAATAGTTGAGATTTGCAAATAACGATGTACCATTAAAAGGTCTGAAATCATCACTTTCATTGTCCCCGAGAGATGGTGGAAGTTCAGTTGTTTTGTTTGCCATTTCTACATATCCGCTTAGGGAGTTTCCTTCATATCCGCCTCGAAGACCATGTATTCGATGGATTACATCGATACTATCGGGCTGCATACCAGCATTAATTGGATGGTTTTCTCTACTTTGTAAAAATGATGAAGCGAAAGAGAATGATCCATGCAAAAACTCTAGGTCTCCTCCAAATAGAGAATGTTTCGGGAAATAGTTGGGAACTCTCATATTAAGGTCAAGCCCATATACAAAGTCAGTAGTGATGCTAGATACGTTTGACAAACCAGCAATGAGATTCATATTATAATTTTCTTCTATTAATCCAAAACTTAAGCCTCTATAACCATTGTCAAGATCTACATCTTGATCATCAAATTGATTGATGATGAGACCTCTTCCCCAAATCTTATAAATATCACCAACAGAAAGTTCAATATTATCGTTGGCATAATCTATTCTAAATTTTCGTAAACCATTTTGGGTTAGGCCTATTTCTGGAGGGTCACTAAATTCAAACTGGAACCACGTTGTTAGATACTCATTGCTAACATTCATGTTTAAAAGAATTTCTGAATAATTAAAGTTATTTTTACTTTCTCCAAATTTTAGCGAGGTATCGCCACCTGTATTTATTTGCGCATTAAGTCTTATGGCAAAAAAAGTAGCTATGCAAAAAATTATATAGCGAAACGAAATTTTCCCTCTATGTTTTCTAAAAATCAATATCAAGTTTACCTTTTTTATTTATTGTTTGAACTTTGTCAAGATCAAGGATTGCGTATTTAATTTCTTTTTTATCTAAAATATCAGTGATAGCCTTTAAGATACCTACTTCATCACCAGGAACATAACCTTTGTGTCTGTATACTATGGTACCATCCTGATCTATAAGAATTGTTGTTGGCATTTGTTGAACCTTTAGCTTTTTTTTCAACTGACTATTAGGATCAACAGCAACATGAAATTCAAATCCTTTAGTGCGTACATAAGGCTTGACCTTGCTCATACTTTTCGGTGAGTCGGTGTTTACAGTAAGTATATTAAATCCTGTTGGTTTAAAATGATTGTAAAAAAGATCTAGATAACGCATCTGCTTTTTACATGGTTCGCACCACGTTGCCCAGAAGTCGATTATCATAGGACCGTCTTTCAAAAAGTCATATAATTTTGCATATTTCCCGTTTATCATTTTCAGTCTCATATTAGGCACTTTATCTTGAGCTGAAAGGGTGGAAAATATTAGTCCAAATATTAAAATTAGTTTTTTCACTTTTACTTTTACCTATATCTTAATAATTAATCACTTCTTTTTAATTACTACTAAAGTAATGTCATCATCATTCATGAGTCCAGACATCCATTCTTCACCAAGGTCTATCAAAGAGTCAATAATTCCTTGAGCAGACTTATCACCATTTGTAGCAATACAATCTTTAACAGGCTCGTAATCTAACATTTCACCTTCATGGTTCAAACATTCAGGTAGACCATCAGAAATCAAGACCAGGGCGTCATTTGAGTCTAAATTAAAAGAATGTAGATCAAAATCTGCTTTTTTCATTGATCCTAGTGGTAGACCAGGTATTAAAATTTCGTCGACTTCTCCAGAATGATGTTTGTATAAATAGGCAGGAGGCATACCAGCTGAGGTGAAATCAAAGGAACCATTATTAAACTTAGCCATATTTAGGGACATACGAGTTGTTCCTAGGTCTATTGCTTTTATAGTTTTATTTAAACGAGTAGTTGTTGAAGCTGGGGTATCAAAATCTGAACCATACAGGCCAGCTTTTGTGATAGAAACCATCATACCTGCATTTAGACCGTGACCTGTTGCATCTCCACACACCACGTACATTGAACCATCATCCTGAGGAAAAAAGTCATAATAATCTCCACCAACCTCCGTAGAGGTTTTCATGTGTAATGCGATATCATAATCTGGATGTTCAGGAGGGGATTGAGGTATTAGTGACATTTGAAAGTCTCTAGCTTCTTCAAGTTCTTTTATCCTTCTTTCTTCCTCAAGTTGAGATTTCTGTTTATGCATTCGATTTCTCATGTACACAAAAATACATAGCGAGGCTATAATTGCATAAACTGAGAATGCCCAATAACTCAGTAATGGATGAGGAACAAACTTGATTTTTAATTGCTTTGGATCGCTCCAAAGACCATCATCATTTGAACCTTGCACCGTAAAGTTATAGGTATTACGTCCCAGGTTGTTATAGGATGCAAAACGCAGTCCACTTGAGTAAATCCAATCCCGGTCAAATGGCTCAAGCTTATACCTATATCTGTTCTTTACAGATTGATGGTAATTAAGTGCGACGAAATCAATAGAAAATGATTTTACTTTATGATTTATCATTACACTGCTAGAGCCATCAATAGATGTATTGGAATTAGAAACCATAAAATTTTCTGAAAATGTTTCATCAAAGTAATTCTTTTTTATTCTTGTAATGATACATGGTGGAACATATTCATTATATTGCATGTCTTTTGGATTTACTTTTGTAATTCCAAGAGGCCCTCCAAAGTAGATGTTTCCATCTGGACTATCGTCATAGCTATGACGATGAAAATCTATGTTCCCGATACCATCTGTTAAACCATAGTTCGTAAAAGTTGAATCTGTTTGATTGAAAAAAGAGATTCCTTTTTTTGAACTTATCCAGAGATTATTTGCATGATCAACTACTATTCCAGTAACGTAGTTACTCGATAAACCATCTTCAACAAAGTAATGTATGAAAGCGTCTTCCTTTTTGGAGTATTGATTTAGTCCACCATTGGTTCCAATCCAAATCATTCCATTCTTATCCTGAGAAATACATGTGATCTGCGAAGAAGAAATACCATTTGGATAATCAGGGTCGAATACATACCCTTCGATTTCAAAATTTTGTCCATTGATAATATTTGTAAGTAGCTCAGATGGAATCCTATATAAACCATCCATTTCTGTTCCAAGCCATATATCACCCTCTTCGTCTTGTGTTATAACCCTTGCTATGAGATCGGAACTAAAATTGATTACATTATTTGAACTAGTATCAATAATGACGACTCCAGAACCCGTAGCAACCCATACCTTATCATCAATTGGAAGTATATCGTGTATGAGGTTGTCTGATAATCTTCTTGGCTCAGGTAAACTATCTGATTTTGAGAATCTTGTAATATTGTCCGTCATTGTATTTATTTTTAAAACACCTTGGTCACTAGCAACCCATAGATTTTCATCATTAACAATTTCTAGATCAATAATATAGTTTACACCCAAAAAGGATTTCTCATAATCATACTCCCGAATGCCATCCGGAGATAACATTTCAAGTCCAAAGCCAGTTGCTGCCCATATCATTCCATCGGTCATCGTTGTAATTGAATAAATCTTATCACTTTTTAATCCCCATTCATTCTCCTGGTCATATCTATGATGGGTAAACTTTGATTTAACATACGAAAGGAAGCTTATTCCATTCTGCCCAGTCCCAATCCAAACATGACCAGCTTTGTCTTCAATAAAGTCAGTGATATTATTATCAGCAATTGATTTTTTATCAATAGGATCATGCTCAAAATGATTTGCAGGAGGTGGGCTGTTCGATTCTGAACTAAAATCAACAGATAAACAGTTTATTCCAGGCTCAGTTGCGGTTGTATACCAGAGTCTACCAGACCGAGTCGCAACCATTAGTTCGGAAATATCATTTTCAACAATGCTATCTGCATATGGAGTCGTTTGAATATTAAAAAACTTGTCCTCAGAGGGAATATAACGTGATATTCCATTATCTGTTGCAATCCACAACATATTCCTAGATTGATCCCAAGCAAGGTCCTTTATGTAGTTCGATACAATGGAAGATTTAGAATTAGACTTTCTATATAGTTTATAATCACCGTTTGGTCCATTGATGACCCTGACAAGTCCGTCTGAAGATCCAACCCATATTTCATTTTTTTGACCATTTGCAATTGAATTTATCATCCCTATTTCCAAAGGATATTTAATAATACTATCAAGGTCTGGATCGTAGCTAAATAACCCACTATCAGATCCAAGCCATATCGTATTTGAATGGTCCTTAAACAATACTGTTGTTTTGAAACTACTTAACTTTGAATTACTATTACAGTTCATACACAAAGTTCTCTGGGTTGAAGCGTTGTATTTATATATCTTACCTGTTTCTGATAATTTTATCCATACATTCCCATATAAATCATGAACAATAGTTTCAGGATCTTCAAGAATATTCCCACTCAAGTCCTTTGGATTAACTGGTCTAGAAAAAGTCCTAGTTTTAGGGTCAAAAATACTGACTCCAAGCTCAGTACCAACCCAGATCCTCCCTTTTGCGTCCTCTGAAATTGATGAAACCTTATTACCCAGAATGGAATTATCATCAAATGAGTTCATATGATAATTATTGAACTCATACCCATTATATACATCCAATCCATTCTCAGTACCAAGATACATCAGCCCATTAATATCCTCATAAATCACCTTCACGGTGCTTTCTGCCAGACCATCCCTAACAGAAATGTTTCTAAAAGAATAGTCTGATTGCCCATTCGCAAATATAAACAAGGAAAAAGCGATAAGTATTTTATTAAAGTTCAAAGACTTGGTCATATTATCTATTGCATTATATGAATATTTAATTGGTCATAATTATATCAAGTACCTGCTAGTACTATTTGGACCAGTGCTACTATATCGAGAACATTTACATCACCATCTTCTCTGATATCACTTATTTCATGTCCGCACCCATCCTCGATACCCTCTAGAACTATGTCAGTCAGGCTTAAAACATCAAATATATCAATAGTTGCCCCACCATCAAGTGAGCTCAGTGTCCCATCAATATTACCCGGTATGTATACATCAAGATTATTACATGGGTCACAAGCATCTCCTGATCCATCTAAATCATAATCATCCTGATGATAGTTAGATATTTCTATGCAATTATCATTGTCGTCCATTACTCCATCACCATCTTGATCTCTTGGTACATAGGACAAAGCTAAATCAATAGCATTAAGAATGGCGCTTATGTTATGGCCAGATGCAGTATATATTACCTGATAATTATGGTCAAGCACAACATTATGCGGTATGTAGCCATCACCGAAGAGACTCCATGCTTCACCTCCTGATGTTCCTCCATCAAGTATTGGGTATGTGATACCAAATGACGAGGCCCATGACTCACAGCTATAGGATGTCCAATCAAATCCATTTGCTATTATATTTAAGTGATCCTCATTATTAGATAAATATTCCTGCCATATTTCTTCAGTTTGTGGAGCCTCCACTTGACATGATCCTCACCAAGAGGCGAAAAGATTAATCCAGGTAACCTTTCCATATCCTTCTTCATATAAGCTCCAAACAGAACCATTTACTATGTCGGGGTTAACATCCTCCCCATTAACACATACTGTAGCCTCAAAGTCTGGGGCTATATCGCCAACTTGCAATTGGGCAAATGTGGGACCCAGTAGACATAAAAACAGAATGGACCGTTTATAAAATTGTAATGCAATGCTCATTTTACTTTTTGACAACTTACTGAAAACATTTAAATGATATTAGTTCAATTCTCAATTATCACCATTCATTATTAGATTCTCAAGAATCACAATATCGAAAATATTTAATTCCCCATCGGGAAGCATATCATATTGATGACAGTCGTTAATTGGTAAGCCAACATTATTGATAATATCTGATAAAGCCAAAATATCATTTACCTCAATTATAGGTACATATGCATCACCAATTGCATTTAAATCAATATTACCCATTATATTAACCAAACCGTTGCAGGGATCACAAGCATTACCGATTTCATCTCCATCTGAGTCTATTTGGCTAGGGTTATAAACATAAGTACAATTATCGTATAGATAGGTAAAGCCATCTTGATCAGGGTCAGGATGTAGTTCATTTATATTTGCTGACTGCGACTGAAAAATTGGGTTATATCCAACACTATCGGTTAACATTTGTACCATTGCAACTACTTTAAGGTTCAACGGATTCCAAATATCAGAAATCGGAAAAGTTGTTTCAAAAAATTGATTTTGACCAGAAGCATTAATGGTTACAGGGAATTTATAGTCTGGATTTTTAGTAAGCCACCTTCGAGCAACATCCCGAAGGTCATGATATTCTCCAGGAACAGACCAATACGCATCGGGTATTTTATCCTCAACGACAATAAGTTCAAGATAAAGATTTTCATGTTCAATAACATAGTCTATGCTATCAATTAAAAGTTCAATTTCTAGGTTAACTGATGAGTCTCCAGGCTCATATTCGCCTGAGATACTAATATTATAGGGCGAATCTTGAATGGAGAAATGATTGTAGATTGATTCGACAGCTGGATATAAACCCTCCCACCAATATGCCATAGCACCCCCAATTCGAATTGAATCTCCAACATATACTAGCATAGGCGTTGATGTTCCTGTGGTATACAAGTCCATCCTAATGTTACATGGGCCGCCAACTGAATAATCAAGAGAATCTGGTGTCCACCATGGTACATGCCAGGCAACCAAGTGCAGTGTATTTGGATATCTTTCAATCAATGTGTCTAACGCGGAACTCACGCCTGGGCAGTAGGTTCAGCCAACTCCCGTAAAGTCCTCTATAAGTACATTTAGTTTATTCTGATAAGCAAATTTTACTGCATCATTTAGATCTTTATATGAAACTTGATCATCAGAAAGTTGTCCAGCTGAAGAGGAGATCAATAGAATGACACAAATAAATTTTTTATCCATGTTCTAGTGCATTTATGAAAAAAGTTTTAAAAAACTTAAACTGAATCGTCAAAGTACTATTTTTAGAATAATTTAATGATAGTATTAAAGCGTACCATCCATCAAGAGCGTTATCATAGCATAGACGTCAAATATATTTACGTCTCCCTCACCTGTTATATCTCCCGCTTCATATCCACAACTTTCAGTATCACCGGACTCCACAATTTCCAAAAGTCTATAAAAGTCAAAAATATCTATTTGGTATGAAAAAGATGGATCAGCACCTCCGTACCACCAGTAATCACCATTTGCATTTCCTCCTAAAAAAATATTGGCATTATCACATGGATCACACGCATCACCTCCATTCTCATCACCATCTGCATCTTGTTGATTTGGATTATAAACAAAGAAACAGTTGTCCTCTTGATTTGGAACCCCATCGTTATCAATATCAAAATCATTTACATTAAGTTCCATCGACTGATATATATCACCAGATCCATTATCTTGTATAATAGCAACGAGCTTCATATTTTCAGGATCCCA
>CENW01078696.1_pt1 | contig 11246 bp, 10 predicted proteins | sample 530241 | NCBI WGS metagenome assembly CENW01 (sample SAMEA2619818, study PRJEB7988) | marine metagenome | isolation source: saline water (ENVO:00002010), including | reverse complement strand
GTTCCGGCTCGGATTCCGATTCTGGTTCTGGTTCTGGTTCTGGCTCAGATTCCGATTCCGATTCTGGTTCTGGTTCTGGTTCTGGCTCAGATTCCGATTCTGGCTCCGGTTCAGGTTCCGGTTCAGATTCTGGCTCGGATTCTGGCTCAGGTTCTGGCTCCATTTCAGGTTCTGGCTCGGATTCTGGCTCAGGTTCTGGCTCGGATTCTGGCTCAGGTTCTGGCTCAGATTCCGATTCAGGTTCTGGCTCGGATTCTGGCTCAGGTTCGGATTCAGGTTCTGGCTCGGATTCTGGCTCCATCTCAGGTTCGGATTCAGGTTCTGGCTCCATCTCAGGTTCAGATTCTGGCTCAGGTTCCATCTCCGATTCCGCTTCAGGTTCTGGCTCAGGCTCTGGTTCCGGCTCCGATTCGGCTTCAGGTTCCGATTCAGGTTCTGGCTCAGATTCTGGCTCCATCTCAGGTTCAGATTCAGGTTCTGGCTCCATCTCAGGTTCAGATTCTGGCTCAGGTTCCGGCTCCGATTCCGCTTCAGGTTCCATTTCAGGCTCAGGTTCTGGTTCAGGCTCATTTTCACTTACAGGGGTGTCGCCAGATTGTCGTCCCGTTGAGTTTGGGCCGTCTTGATCGGGATTATCTTTAGGGTATACATTTATACTAATTAAATTTCCATTTTCATCAAATGATCTAAAATTATTTTGCATATGTCCCAAATAACTATTAGATGTAGTATCTCTAGAATATTGATAAACTGGCAAATTATTAATTAGAATGTTGTTATTGGAATCTATAGTAATCTTTAAGGTTGATGAAACACCGGGTTCTCTAAGAATATCTTCTTCTGATCCATAAAATTTAACATATGGCCAATTATTGTTACCAGTATTATCGTATCGAGTATTATCTGTCAATGTTAATTTTTTTGCATAAACTGTTCTCCGGTCGGGTATTGCCCTTCCCTCTCTAGGTGTATTACCTGCATCAGCATTGGTAATTTGAATCACATTGTGAATTTCACCATCAGTTGTTGCTTTAAAGATATCTCCTTTGAATGGATTATTCTTGTTTATCAACGCAGAAGACTGAAAATAAAATATTTGATCTTTTAATATACTTACTATTAATTTTTTTTGAAAAGTTTTTGGACAGTTAATGATTTCATTATATTGTTTATAATTTGAATATGTTTTGATATTTTTTATATCTTTAAAATTTTCATCTTTACGTATAGAACATAATTTTTTATTTTTTAAATATTCTTTATAATTTGAATAACTTATTGAATTTTTTTTATTAGTATCCAATATCTCAGAAGAAGTGGATACACTTTCCATAATTAAAGGGTTTGGTACAATATTATTTTTACTTGGGATTATCTCTTGTGATTTTTTTATTTTAAGATTATGAATTAATTTATCAATTGGTTCTTTAATATTAGGTGATATATTTGATAGTGAATTTGAACCTGAATCACCACGTGAACGTTGATCTTCACATGTATTACATTTCTTACTTTTTAAATATTCTTTATAATTTGAATAAGTTATTGATTTTTTATTACTAGTATCCAATGTATCAGAACCACTGGATTCACTTCCCAAAGATAAAGATTTTGGCGCAATATCACTATTCCTTGTGATTATTTCTTGTGATTTTTTTATTTTAAGATCATGAATTAATTTATCAATTGGTTGTTTTATATTATCTGATATGTGAGATCGTGAATTTAAACCTGAATGAGCATTAGAACTTTGATCTTCACATGTATTATATTTCTTACTTTTTAAATATTCTTTGTAATTTGGAAATGATGTTGACATATATATATACTAAAATAATATATTAATATATTATTATATTAAAGACACCAAATACATTAATCAGATGAAAAATTCTATTTGTTAAAAATTATTATATTTATTCAACAGTTACAACTTTTGCAAGATTTCTTGGTTTATCGGGATTAATATCACGAGATATAGAAAGATTGTATGATAAGTATTGTAATGCAATGCTAAATATAATTTCTTGATAATGTAATATCTTTGGTAATATAAGTATATTATTAGTTATATTTAATTTATCATTATCACTTATAATATAACAATAAGTATCTCTTGAATTTATTTCATAAAATGTTGAAGTTAAAGAATCTGTATTGTTTTCATCAATTAATAAAAATGTAAGCGTTTTTTTATCTAATAATGCAAATGGTCCATGTTTTAATGAACCAGCTGAATAACCTTCTGCATGAATATAAGTAATTTCTTTTATTTTCAAAGCTATTTCTTTTGAAACTGGAAACATTTTTTCCTTTCCTAAAATAAATATGCTTTGAATATTTTTATCATTAATAAAGTTTATAATATCAAAACATTTATCTTTAAAAATGGTATCAGAAAGTAATTCTTCAACTTTTCCTGGTAATGATCGCAAAGTGGTTATAATTGGAATATTCATGTATTTATCATTAAACCACATTCCTATTAAAGAAAGAACAATTAACATAGATGTAAACGATTTTGTAGAAGCAACAGCTATTTCACTACCAGCATTTAAGTATACACCAAAATCAACTGATCTTGCGATTAACGAATCAACAACATTTACAACACCTAATAATATACACTTTTTTTTCTTACATATATCAATACATTTTATTAGATCTCTTGTTTCCCCCGATTGACTGCATATAATAGATAATACTATACCTTTTTTGGGAATATCTTTACTATTAAATTCTGAAGCATCAAAAGATTGAATTGTAGTAAAATTATTAAAATAATACTTAGCAAACATACTAGCGTGATAACTAGTTCCACATCCCAAAACTAATAAATGTTCTATTTTATTATTTTCTAAGATATTTTTCATATTATTGAGTCCACCCAAAATAATATCATTATTCATTATTCGAGCACCATTATTAAATGCGCCCGAAAGTGTATGTGGTTGATCATAAATTTCTCTAATAGTCCAATGTTCATATGGTGCTGGGCTATCTCTAATAGCAATATTATTTATACTTTTTGTTTCATAAATATTATTTGCATGATAGCCATCTTTTGATATTGTTATAATATCATGATTATCTATTATTATATAATTATATACTAATCCTATTAATCCAGATAATTCAGAACAACAAATAATATTATTATCATCCATACCAAGTATAAGAGGTGATCCATGTCTCGTAATAAATATTTTCTCTGGTTCCAAAGTATATATTATTGCCAATGCCCATGTTCCAGATAATTCCTTTCTTAGACATTCAATTGCTAAAATTATTGAATAATTTTCTAATATATAATATTCAAGTAAGTTTGCTATAACCTCGGAATCTGTATCTGAATAAAATTTATAACCTTTGTTAATTAATTTCGTTTTCAATTCTTGAAAATTATTTATAATTCCATTGTGAACTAAAATGATATTTTTATGCATTGAAATATGTGGGTGAGAATTATTATCAGTTTTTGCTCCATGAGTTGCCCATCTTGTATGTCCAATTGCTATATGTGAAAATTTATCATTTACATTTTCATGTAATTTATCCATACTATTTACTGAATCATTTGATGCGTATTTATATATATTCCATTCACCCGAATTCATTGCAATTCCAGCTGAATCATATCCGCGATTTTGTATAATTGATAAACTTTTTAATATTAAAGGAATTATATTTTCATTATTTTTTGATAAAAATGCTGTTATTCCACACATTTATAAATAAATATATATATATATCTATTTTAAACTCTTATTTTATTTATTGCATTTAAAAATTGCTATTATTTGTAATATCATTATATATTATTAATGAAACTGAATCATCTATTATGAATGGAATAAAATAATATATAAATAAAATATATATATATATTATTGATATCTATTTTTATTAGAAATCCTCCCCAAATTCAAAAGCATCTTTTGTATCAGCCATTTTATTTGCTAATGCATATTCACCAACTTTTTTTTCGAAAAAGTTTGTTTTTCCTTCAACACTAATCATTTCCATAAAGTCAAATGGATTACCTGTATTATATATTTTACTATATCCTAATTGAACAACTAATCTATCTGCAACAAATTCTATATATTGACTCATTAATTTATTATTCATACCTATTAAATTACATGGAAGTGCGTCACAAATAAATTCTTTTTCAATTGATACAGCTTCTTTGATAATTTCCTCTATTTTCTCTTTTTTTAATTTTTTATCTAATTTATGATATAATAAAATAGCAAACTCTGTATGAAGTGCTTCATCGCGACTAATTAATTCGTTAGAAAATGTTAAACCGGGCAAAAGACCGCGTTTTTTTATCCAATAAATAGCACAAAAGGCACCAGAAAAGAATATTCCCTCAACGCATGCAAATGCGACAAGTCGAGTTTCAAAATCTGAATTTTTATCATTTATCCATTTTATTGCCCAATCTGCCTTATTTTTTATACATGGAAAATTGTCTATAGCATTAAATAACTTATCTTTCTCTCTTGAATCTTTTATATATGTTTCAATTAACTGACTATACATAATTGAATGTATGTTTTCCATTGCTATTTGAAAACCATAAAATGCTTTTGCTTCTGCTAATTGCACATCAATCATAAAGCGTAATCCTAAATTTTCTAAAACAATTCCGTCACTTGCAGCAAAAAATGCTAAGATCATAGAAATAAAATATTTTTCTGAATATTCTAAACTGTTCCAATGATCTATATCTTTTGATAAATCTACTTCTTCTACTCTCCAAAAACTATCTTCTGCTTTTTTATACATATCCCAAATAGATTTATCTTTAATTGGAAACATAACAAATCTATTAAGGTCTTCTTTAAGCAAATACTCATTTTCCATTTTCGACATTCTAAATAATATATTGTAGAGATTTTAATATTTTTTATACAATATATTAAAAAGTTATTAAATTATATATTTATAATATATATGCAAATTGCTTGTGATGATATAGCAATAAACGTTATGGAAAATTTAATAGCAGAAAAAGAAAAAATGTTGAGAGAAACTTATATAGACTTAAAAAAAACTGCAGCTGAAAATGCTATTTTCAAACTTGTTTTAGGTGACTATGAAAAATATTATAATAATATTATTATTAAAAAACAAAAACAATATGATGCATTTAAAGTAATTTCAGATTATTTAGATAATTTGATTATGAATACAGATATTTTAAGTGAGGAAGCAAAACAAATGAAGGAAGATCAAAAAGAAATTTTAAAAAAACTTTCATATATAAGAGGAGAATTAGATGAACTTATGATATAGGGATTTAATTATATTTATAATATATATAATGGCATTAACTAATACAAATCTGTTATTAGATCAAATTATAGGACAAAATTGGCAACCAGGTAATGCACCCGGCGGTAAATTAGGTCAAGTAAATGCGTCACAAAGATCCTTACGAGAATATTTTGCTGAATTAAGACTAGGATTAAATGCAATTGGAAATAATATAAATCTTTTATTACGACTAAAATTAGTACTACAAGGTAATATAGAAAAACTGGTTTTAGAATTACAAAGTACGACTGAAGACCTTAAAAGACTAAAAGAAGAGGAGGAAAGAACCGGAGCGGAAAAAGATCTTCTAACTAGTGAATTAGCGGATGCAGATAAAAAAATACAAGTAACAAAAGAAGAAATTGATACTCTTGAAAAAAAATTAGAAGCAATAAATAATATATTAGCAGATGTTCAAAATGGTCTTGAACAAGACAAACCTCAACTAAATGAATTGCAAGCTATAAATGAAAGCATGCGTGATGCTCTTCAAGACGAATTCCAAGACTGGGCTCCAAGACAACAAGTCGGTGGTAAACGAAAAAGTAAAAAAAGTAAAAAAAGTAAAAAACGTAAAAAAAAAACTATTAAAAAATATAAACGAAAAGGTCGTCATAACAAAAAAGGTGGATATGTCTATAGTTTAAGAAAAAAAGGAAAAAATAAATCATTTAGAAAACATAGAAAGTAAACTATGATTGTCCAGTAAGTTCTCTACGTTGTAAAATATAAAGATTTTTTAATCTTTTTATTTTTTTCATTCGTTCTTTATATATTTTTTTCCATTTACGTTGTAATAATTTTAACCAAATTGTTTTTATACAAGCAACTTGTTCATTACCTGATAATTCAATCACTTGAATTATATCTAACTTATAATGATTTACATTATTAAGAATATGATTATAATTTCGAATAATTGGATGATAAATTATTGTATCGCGTCTATGATAATAAAAGTTAGAATGATAATATTCTAATAAATCTTGTATACATTCTTCATAAGACATATCCCAGAATTCACTTAAAAAAAATGTGTAGTGGATTATATATTGAGTACAAATATTCGGACTACTATTATTTGTAAATCCATGTAATTTTGGGTGAAAGATTTCACATATTCCTAACTGTAACGAAGATCTAGTATTTGTCATAATAATATAATATATTTTTTTTTTATTATCTTTATATTTTGCATTTTTAGTATTAATATTTTCTGATGAATTATATATAATGAAAGGAGGTTTTTTTAAAAAAAATTTAAAAATGTTGGCTCATAATCAAATAGTGCTATATAGTTTAGTTGTATTAGCGGTTATGAATTTAGTTGGATATTTAGTTAGAGATAATTTAGCGGCAATTATATTATTCTTAATGGTTGGCTTTGGTGCAACATATCTAACTAAAAATATGATATATGTATTACTATCTTCAATATTAATTACTAATTTTTTAGTTAAGACTGGTATAATGAAAAATTTAGGCTTTCGTGAAGGAATGAAACATGGTAAAGATAATAATGATGATGATGCTGATGATCATTCTGATGATGATTCTCATGATGATGATGATGATGATGATGATGATGATGAAGATGATGAAGATGATGTAGGAAAAGAGGCGTTGGAAGGAGGACCTGGAACAATAAAAAAATTAGCAAAAGGGGCAGCAAAAGGGGCACTCAATGCCCTAGCAGAACCAAAGGAAAAAAAGAAAAAGGATAAGAATGCGACATCCGGTTTTTCAAATATAAAGGATAGTGCAATGATTTTAAATAAACCAAAACCGATTTTAGCAAAAACAGTTGAGGCGGCATATGATAATTTAAGTAATATATTAGGATCAGATTCTTTAAAGCAAATGGAAAAAGATACATCTCGTCTTGCAGGTAAACAAAAATTATTAGTAGATCAGATAAAAAAAATGGAACCTCTTATGAAAAATGCCACCAATATTCTAAAAAATTTTAATATCGGTAGTCTAGATGGTATATCTGACATTATAAATAAAATGGGAACTAAATAAACTACTTATTAATTTAATCATTATCATCATAATATGTTGTTTTAAAATTTGGTGGAGAATAAATATGTAATGACACACAAATATTATTTTTATAATTATTCATCCTATGTAAATGAATAAAATCATCGATATATCCTATACGATCTATAAATAATGATTTAATTCCGACTAATCTTAGTTTATGATCATAATTTTCTTCTATTAAATGTCCTTCTAAAATTTTATATATACATCCATTTTCAGGATGATTATGTATTTTACTTTTTTGATAATTATTCCATGTTATTATATACATATCAAAATTCTCATTACTATTCACTAATATTTTATTATATGTTTCTTTATTTACTTTTCGATACTGTTTCCAGTCAGTTCCATTGTAATCTTTTATAATATTGTATAGATGATTTATATTTTTTTTATCAGTTTGTTTAATATTCTCATTTATTAAGTTAAATAACTCATCAAGGTTCATAATCTATTATATATATAATAAACTTTATTATATATATATATCAAAATATTTAACTTTTATTTTAATCTCTCGACGTTTAAAGGGGTTATTCACTGTTTATTTAAAATTAACACTTGTTCCACATCCGCATTTACTATCTATCTGTGCACTAGAAAAATCAAATCTAGAACCCATTATATCTTCTTTATAATCAACATTTGTTCCCATAATATAAATTAAACTTTTTCCACATAAATACATATTATAATCATCAACTTTTATAACTTCATCTAATTTGTGTGGTTTTTCATCTTTTTTAAGTATTTTAAATTTAAAGCTAAATCCATTACATCCACTACCATTAATATATAGTAATGCTGCTTTGCCAAAATTATTTGATATCATTTTTTTTATTTTGAATTTAGCTAAATTAGATATTGTTATCATATATACTATATAATAATAATAATTATAATAATTTATATTTTCTTTAAATTATTATTATTTTAACATGTTGATGATGTTGATGTATTTTCCTGAATATATACAGATGAATCTCTAACAGTTTGATTAGAATTGTTAATATCCGGGGTATGTTTTATACATAAAGGAGATATATTCTCATTTATTAAATAAGGCGGATAATTATTATTCATTTGGGATATACTACTTTGATTAACTAATTGTGGATTAATAATTTCTTCATCTGAATAAAGAGGCGATACTACTTCTAATGGAAATACATTAGAGGATGATTTAGGTTTTTTTTTTCCAAATAATTTTTGTTTTGTTGAATTATTGCCAAATAAATTCGTATGCGAAAATACATTTCCCATTTTTATAAATGTTATTTAAAGATAAAATTTTTTTTATATAAATATTCAATTTTTGTCCTAATTATATAATAAACATAAAAAAATATTAAAGCAATAATCTTGTATAATTTTTAACGACGAGAACTAGCTGCTGGTATTTTTTTTGTTTTTAAATGTTTAATAAGAAAACTAATTCCACCCATTCCAAATAAAAGAATCAATCCACCCATAATACCACCAATTACTTTATCTTGGGTTTCTTGAGTAATATAATTATCCATACGAAATGTAACACCGTCCATTACTTGTTGTTTATTTTTTTCAATTAAGATTTCACCATTTTCACCTGTAGGTTGGCAATCAATATAAATATTATCTCTATTTGATCCAGATGTTCCATATCTTGGTCCATTTTTATTATATGCATATCCTAAATTATTAGTTATTGGTTTGGTGGTTACTTGTGTTTTTTTTGTAATTTGTTTTAATTTATTCAATATACTACTAGATATCTTTATAGAAGCTACATCTTTATCGAAAACTATATAATTAACACAATTAGTACAAGGAGCATATGGGAGAGAAGCGGTATAAGAATAAAACGGATAATTTGGTATAAATTCATTTAAATCAAATAATGGTAATCCTTGTATACTACCACCTTCATTAATAGCACTTCCAATATTTGACATTTCATCAATAATTCTTTCAAGTTGTGAAGTGGCATTTGGTTGAGTGCCTGAATCTTTTGTTATTGGAATGCAAACTATTAAATCTCTACCAGCTGCATTACTATGTTGTATTATTAATTCAGCATCGGCTCTAGATCCATTATATTTATGTAGTGATTCATGATATATTCTAATTTCACTAACTGAATAATCACTACTACCTTCTGCAAATGAACTACATGGCCCCTTTCCACCACCAGAACTATAATTGACTGTTTGTGAATTACCAATTCCTAGTGTTATAGATAAATAACGACCTCTATTATAAGAACTAATACTAGTAGTATTATAATGATATGTGTATTGACATTTAAGATCACATGGGTTAGGGTTTACTTTTTCTCCTATATTAACCGGTCCAGTTCTATTACTACAACTCATTAATATATATCTTTAAAATAAAATATATATTAATTATTATATATATAATGAAATTATCAAAAAGTATTATACCTAAATTACTTAAATCCAAATATCAATCTAAGAAACGATATAGAAAAAGAAAAATACCTACATCTAACAAATCTACATTTAGGAAAAAAAAAGTTACTAATTTAAGACAAAAATCATTAAAAAACTATTTTAAAAAAAAAAGAAATTTAAAAGGTGGTAGCAACGATAATGAAAAGAGTTCTGCTAATCCATCATTGAAAGCCATTGGTAAGCGTCCTATTAATCCTCGTCCTCCAGCTTCTACACCTTCTGAAGGTTCTTCCTCTGGTGCTCCTGGTCCTTCTGTTGCTTCTACATCTTCTGAAGCTTCTTCTTCTGCTGGTCCTGGTCCTTCTGCTGCTTCTACATCTTCTGAAGCTTCTTCTTCTCGTGCTTCTGGTCCTTCTCTTCCTGTTTCTTCTCCTTCTGCTGCTCCTTCTACTTCTGCTCCTGCTTCTGCTTCTAATATTAGTAACAAAATTAATAAAGCACTTGTGCGTGAGCCGGATTTTATTAGTAGATTTAAAGCATCATTTCCAACATCAGCCACTTCTTATTCAATGCCCGCTTCTCTCCCTGAAAGCGATACTGAAGCTGATTATCGACGTTCACTAGCTGAGGCACAACGATTCTTACAATCTGATTCGTCTAAAGAATTTACAGAAAAACGTAATGAATTACAAACTCTTATAAGAGAGATAATAGCATTACAAAAACAATTTAATTCAAGTTCTAATAATTCACATAAATTATCTTCTGAAATAGATGTTAAATTAGAAACTTTAAAGCAAGAATTTGAAAAAATGCAACAAGTCATTATTTCTAATCCTGGTATAAAACAATCAGATAGTAAAGGCACTAAACGTTTGGTATTTGATTTAATAGTACCAAAAGATGTAACAATTGCTGGACTACAGGGCGATATTGGTACAGATGCAAATCAATATCTAGCAAATCTTTTTCTTCGAGATAGTGATAATATTTCATCGCAAGATTCTCTTTCTGGAAATCCTCCATTTCCTTCTCCGCATAATTCTCCTCATTTATCTTCTTCAACTGATTTTCCTAATTCACCTATTTCATCTAATGGATCTGGTCAATCTCCTGAATCAACTTTATCTGCATCTCCATTTATAAATAAATTACCAGAATCTGTGGCTGACATACATAAAACATCTTTTTCTACTCCTCCATCTTCAAAAAGAAATTTATTACCGAGAACATTATTTTCGGATAAAGTGCCTGAATCGCCACAACCATCGTCGCTTCCACAGCCTTCACAATTGCAAAGATCACCTTTTCCACCTCCTCCACCTCCTCCACCTCCTCCAGCGCCTGCAGCGCCTCTAGCGCCTGCAATTCCTCCAGCGCCTGCAGCGCCTCCAGCGCCTGCAATTCCTCCAGAGCCTGCAGTGCCTCCAGCGCCTCCAGCGCCTCCAGCGCCTCCAGCGCCTGCAATTC
>CENW01055439.1_pt1 | contig 11323 bp, 11 predicted proteins | sample 530241 | NCBI WGS metagenome assembly CENW01 (sample SAMEA2619818, study PRJEB7988) | marine metagenome | isolation source: saline water (ENVO:00002010), including | reverse complement strand
AAATTATCTTGTTTAAATAGAGATAATATTTTCTCTTGATTTGATAATATTTTATCTTGATTTGATAATATTTTATCTTGATTTGATAATATTTTAATTAATGATATATTGTCATTGGCTGATTTTTGTTCTATATCATTTTTATTTATTTTTTTTAATTTTCCAATAAAATTATCAGATTCAAAAGAAACCTTTTTTAATTGAGAATTCTGGTTCGATAAATCTGCTTTTATTTGTGTATTACCTAATTCACCTAATATATAATCATTAGAACTTCCATTCTCGTGAAAGATTTTATCAGAATTTTGTGTATCAGAAATATTTAGAGTATTTTTTTCGAGATTATCTTCTGAGTTTTCTCTATTATTTATCTTGTCAGGAATAATTTGATTTAATTCTTCTTGCCTCATTTTCATCATATTATTTAATTTATTATTCATATCAATATTATTCAAAGGTTCGTCATTTTTATCATTAAACTCAATTTCGTTAGGTGATGGCCGTTTAATTAATTTGAAAAATTCTTCTTGTTTATTTTCAAATTCTTTGTCTAATTTAATTTGAAATTCTTCAAGTGGTTTTGAAACTTGTTTAATTTTTAAATAAGGTAATTTTTTAATCATTGTAGAAATGGTTAATTTATTTCTCTCAGTAATATTTAAATTGGCTAGTTGAGATATTTCAACAATAGTAGTTTCATATAAAGTTTTAACTCTATAAAAGTTCGAGTTTGGAATATCATTAAATGCGCCATTTTCAGATAATATCTGCCACATCATTCCTTTATTTTCATCTGAAATATATTGATTAGTCATTGTATAATATATAAAAAATTTTTTATATCTTATATATTAAATATTATTCAGACTTTAATTATTTTATTTTGATAAGAATGAAGTAAAATATTCTTTCTAAAATTATGGATTAAAAAATATTTTTCTATATTCTTCCATTTGTTCATCTGGAATTCGTTTATCAAACATTTCTGGTGTCATTTTATTTTTTAGAAGTTGTATGATACAATATAGTACATACATACCACATTCTGTATCACTTTTTTGATGTTTTGTTTTATTTTTATATAAGTTAAAATTAATTCCAATTGAATTTCCCTGATCCATAATTTTTTTATTTAATTTATTAATTTCATTTGGTGTTTTATCACCATTACTATCAAAATAAAAAATAAATTTTTTATTTATATCAATAAATTCACATATCCAATGAGAACCTTCTAAATAATGTGGATCAGTATTAAATATAATTCCAATTTTATTTTTTCCTTTACGTATAAGTTTATCTAAATTAAAATTACATAAATCATTCCAAACACATTCACCAAATTTTTGTTTTCTATCAAAATTTATAGGAGATGGACCTATAAAAATAAATGATGGATAAGCTATCTCATACTGTTTCATTATTTTATTAATATCTATACTAGTTAACCATGTGTTTGGGTCATGTTTCCATTCAACGGGTGATGGTGGTGCAAATGTATAATTTTTTAGTTCAGGATCTAAATTATTAATCATAAAATTTTGTTTTAACCAACACTTTTCAGTATTGCATAAGTCTTTCATATTAAATTTTAATTGATCCCAAATATCTTTTGGATTATTTGTTAATATCTTGGAATCAGGATGTCTTTTATTCCATAAATATTTAATTTTATTTAAGGATTTATTTGTATAACATGAAAATTTCAAATTTTTTTTTGGACTACAATTTAATTTTTTAAATATTTTTTGTGTATTATTTTTTGACTTTTTTTTTTTTGATTTTCGTGTTCGTTTACGTGCCATCCTATATTATTATGATATTTTTTTTTTTACACCTTTGGTTTTTAATACAGGGTTAGTGATATTTGCAATTCTTTGTTGTGGTAAAATTTTATCTATAGATTCTACATTAATTTTTTTAATAAAAGTATCTAAAGTGTTATTTTTTTTTGGTTGATTTATTATTAAATTATCCGGATTAAAGTTAGATGATGAATCACTAGATAAAGAATTATTTATAGATATATCAAAGTTTAAATCTAGATAGTCAGATTGTAAAATATCTTTCTCATCTAATTGTTTTAAATAATAGATAACTGTAGATGCATAATTAAAAAAAACACTTTTTAAATTATCATTTATATAGTTGCCTTTACACATATCTTTTGTTATCTGACATATTCTCTTTCTATAGAATTCTAGATCTTCACAAATTACTTTTTCTTTACTATTTTGAATGGATATTTTCTCATACAATATAGGGTTTAATAAGTATTCTAAAGTAACACTATTAATATATTTTTCACTATCCATATCCATATTAATATTAAGTATTTTTTAATTGCTGTCTTGTATGATTATTAAATAAATTATTTCCTAAATTTCTAGGATTTTTATTATTATTACTAAATACTGGCGTTTTAAATAAATCAGGATATAATTGTTCTAAATTATTTGAATTATTATTTGGAATAGTATAATTATATAAATCACTATTACTGCTGGGAATATAAGCAGCTTGTGGAAATTTTTGTAAAGCATATATTTGATTTCTTAATACAGATTCATGGTTTACTTTTGCTGCAAAACCACTATAATGTCCTTTTGTATTTCCTGGATTAAATATTTTAGCAACATCATAAGGTAAATATTTTTTATCAGAATTTATACACTGATTATTATCTACAGTTGGAAGTAAAGAATATTTAGTAGCTTGTGGTCTTGAACTTAATAATAAATCAAGATTTTCTGATGGAACATTTCTTTCTAAAATTCTTTGATCTAATTCATTAGTTCTATCAATATTACAAATATATATTGAATTATTATTCATATAATTTATACAGTTATTATAAAACAAATCTAAAGATTAAATTTATTATTAATATAATGTGTGGTATTTTTGCATTATTTAATAATGATGAAGCTGTATTAACATATGATTTTATATTAGAACAGTTTAATAAATCACAATCTCGTGGACCAGATAATTCAAATTTTAATGTAAGTAATAATAATTATATTGGATTTCATAGATTATCAATTAATGGTTTAGATGAAGAATCTAATCAACCGTTTAATATATCCAATATACAATTAATTTGTAATGGAGAAATTTATAATTATAAAAAATTATTTGATAATATAACATATAAACCAACAACTAATTCTGATTGTGAAATAATTATATATTTATATATGTTATATGGTATTGAATATACTCTAAATTTATTGGATGGAGTTTTTGCGTTTGTATTAATTGATTATAATATAAATAAAATATTTGTTGCTAGGGATCCATATGGGGTTCGTCCATTATATTATTTGTATAATCCATCAGGTGTATTAGATTATGACGATAATCAATGTGCACATGCAAATTTAATTGGCTTTTCATCAGAAATTAAACAATTAAGTGGTTTTACAGAAAAGTTAAATAATTATGAATTAGAAACAGAAACCACAGTAAAAGTGCAAGAAAATAATTCTTTAATAATTAAGCCAGTGTTATCTGGTGAATATTTATGTTTAGAATTATCTTATAGTAATAAGTGGTATCTGTATGATAAAAAGTTTTATAATTCATTCAATATGCCTAATTATATTGAAAGTAATGAAAATACATATTTAGATCTTATACATGGAACATTTTGTAATGCAATAAAAAAGAGAGTTACTACAACAGATAGACCGATTGCATGTTTATTATCAGGTGGACTAGATAGTAGTATTGTAACTGCGATTGTTAAAAAATATTATCCGTATAAATTGGAAACCTATAGTATTGGATTAGCTGGATCAGAAGATTTACAATATGCAAAAATTGTTGCCAGTTATCTTGATACAAATCATACAGAGATTATTGTTTCAGAAGAAGATTTTTTTGATTTTATACCTGATGTTATAAAAAATATTGAAAGTTATGATACAACAACAGTTCGGGCTAGTGTAGGAAATTATTTGGTTTCTAAATATATTTCTGAAAAATCAGATGCAAAAGTGATTTTTAATGGAGATGGTAGTGATGAGTTAATGGGTGGTTATTTATATATGCAAAGTGCTCCAGATCATTTTGAATTTGACAAAGAATGTAAAAGATTGATAAATGATATACATTACTTTGATGTATTACGATCAGACAGATCAGTTTCTACAAATGGTTTAGAACCAAGAACACCATTTTTAGATAGACAGTTTGTTCAAACATACTTATCTATTCCTTCTAAGATACGATATAATACAAATAAAAAACAAGAAAAATATTTATTTAGAAAAGCATTTGATAGAAATTATCTTCCAAAAAAAATATTATGGAGAAGAAAAGAAGCATTTAGTGATGGTGTTAGTAGTTTAAAACGTTCATGGTATCAGATTATTGAAGAAAAAGTTAAAAATCAAACAATTATTGAGTATGATTTAAATGTTCAATATAATCATAATCCACCACAAACATTGGAACAATTATATTACAGAAGTATTTTTGAGAATTATTATCCAAATCTAGGGTATATTATACCATATTATTGGATGCCTAAGTATGTTAATGCGAGTGATAGTAGTGCACGAACATTAGATATATATACTTCTTCTAACAATTATTATAATACAATTTCTAATACAATTTCTAATACAAAATAATATTTTATATATTTAAATATATATGTCAACTAATACAAATGATAAATATTTACAGAATAAAAGAACAATATTTGTAATGGATAAAAAAGATTTAAAAAATTCATCAGCTATGATTGGATTATTAATATATTTATTTATATTTGGTATAATTATTCCATATTTATTATATAAAAATAAAAGATGGATCATCTTAACAGGTTATATGCCAAATTTAGATTTAATAGCAACCGTATTAGGATATCATGGAGGACCATTTGATAGTTTTATATGGAATCATTTATATAATCCAGCAGATGATACTTTAGAAGGTTATATTAGTAGTAATATTATTAATTATTTTTCACTTTTAGGAGTAACATATATTATAGCATATTACACATATAAAACTGGTAATATTTTAAAAGGATGGAGTCGTTCAATTATAATGTTACCAGTTACATATTTTCTGCCAAGCAACTTTATAATCTATTACATGAATAAATTTGGTGAATATTTGGATAAGAATTATAAATATTTAGAAAACAAGTCATTATTACATTATTTATTAGTTACTAGTTATGGATTTTTAATAACATCTGTAATTATTACGGGCGAAGTATATTTAATTGAAAAGCTAACCCCATATATTAATGAATTAATTAAAATATTTTTCAAATCATGAATAAATTAATAATATATATATTATTAATATATATATGATTAACATATTAAATTTTTTACAAAAATTTTCAAATATTACATGGCATCAAAAATTATATATTTATGGTTCATTAATTTCATCAATATTATTTTTTATATCAATAATGGGTATAACATATGTTGATTCTAAATATCTAACATCATTACATACAATTTTAAAAATATATGTTGCATTTATTCTTTTAATACATTTTAATCCATTTATTGAATATAAAAAGTCACAAAGTCAACAAAATTTTGATCGTAAAATAGCATTTTCAGCTGGTGTATTTTTATTATTAACTACTACAATTGTTAGTAGTATAGAATCTTATATTAGAGCTACACATAAATATATATAGTTTATCCTTCTTTTTCTCTATTTTTTAAAGTTATATTATTTTTTTTCTTTTTTTTTTGTTTTTTGTTGAGTTTTTTAGTTTTTCTCTTATTATACTTCTTAAAAAAATCACGTAAATATTCCATTATTTCTTTACCAATATATTCATCATTAATAATTTCATTAAGAGATTTTTTTGGTTTTCTTAATTTAAATTTATTCATTTCATTAACTATAAATTTTGAAAAAATAGATTTATCTGATATTATATTGGAATTATATTTATAATATCTTTCTGCCATATTGTAAAATGGTATATAATTTGTATATGGTTTCATATTAATATAATATACATTATTATATTCCATCATTGGATGATATATATCATCCAAAAAACATATTTTTGAACTTTCAGGAAGATTAGCACAATTTAATAAGTCATTAATTGATTTATTATGAGTTGTTCTTTTTTTTTCAATGATTTTACCATTAACTTTATAAGCACCGATTACTTGATCAAATAATTTATAGTCTAATTTTTTTTCAAAATATTTTTTTATATTTTCAGCCCACTCTTTTGGTCCTTGATTGTTAGTATATATTAAAATTTTATTGCATTGACCTGTTTGTTTTTTTGATTTTAAATATGATAAAATTTTAAGAATATTAGGGCGAATAAATTCTGGAAAAATTTCCATTATTTGATAAAATTCATCAAAATTTAGTTTTCTTTTATTATAATGTTCAATAGCATCACAAAACATACCTAATTCTATAAATTGGCCTAATGTTTCATCTAAATCAAATACAACTACTTTCATTTCATTATCCTGCATATATAATGCTTAGAAAATAAAAATTGATTTTATTTTTATACAATATATTATATAAAAATAATGGATTCATTTTATTATATCCCATTATGGTTACAGATATATATCCAATGTGAACGAAACCCTTATTTACGTGGTTTTCTACGAATGACTACAAAAAAACTTAATAATAGACTTTTATTAGAATGTGATGATTATATTTGTGCTAGAAAAATGTTTACATTAAGTTGGTATTATACTACTCGGGATTTTGAATTAATACAAGATGATTCAGAAGAAAGTATTAAAAAATATAATTATTATAAAACTGTTTTTATAAGCTCTTCATTATTTCTTAATACATTTACATATTAATCAACCTCTTCAACATTTGGTGCAGAACTAGAGGAAGGCATTCCTCCCGGCATTCCTCCAGGCATTCCTCCCGGCATTCCTCCCGGCATTCCTCCAGGCATTCCTCCAGGCATTCCTTGACCGTGATTTTCAGTAGACATTTTTTCCATAATAGGTTTACATATTTCCTCCACCTCAGATTTCTTATGGTTTATTTCTTCTTTATCAGCTAATTGATTGCCTTCTAACCATTTAAGCGTATTTTCAATGCATTTGGTTGCAGTTTCACGATCTTCTTCAGAAAATTTGTCTTTTGTTGTATCCTCCGTAAAAAGACCTTGCATCGAAAAACAATATGCTTCTAATTTATTTTTAGCTTCTACTCTTTCTCTAAAATCTTCATCCTCTTTTGCATATTTATCTGCATCTTGGGTCATTCTCTCAACCTCTTCCTTTGATAATCTTGATTTATCATTTTTAATTTCAACATTATTACTTTTTCCGGTTGATTTTTCTAATGCAGTTACATTTAAAATACCATTAGCATCTATATCAAAAGAAACTTCAATTTGTGGAACACCACGTGGCATAGGAGGAATATCTGATAACGTAAATTCACCTAATTTATTATTATCTTTTGTTCTAGCTCTTTCACCTTCAAACACCTGAATAGTTACAGCCGGCTGATTATCCGAATATGTCGAAAATGTTTGTGACTTCTTTGTTGGAACCGTAGAATTTCTTGGAATTAGAGTTGTCATTACTTCACCAGATGTTTCTAAACCAAGAGATAATGGCGTTACATCTAATAGAAGTAAATCTTCCGTTTTTGCTGATCCATTACCACTTAATATAGCGGCTTGAACAGCTGCACCATAAGCAACAGCTTCGTCTGGATTAATTGCTTTTGATGGCTCCTTTCCATTAAAAAAATCACTCAATAACTGTTGAATTTTTGGAATTCTTGTTGAACCACCAACTAATACAACTTCGTGAATATGATTTTTTGATATTTTTGAATCTTTTAAAACTTTTTCAACAGGTTCCATTGTTGCTCTAAATAGGTCCATACATAATTCTTCAAATCTAGCTCTAGTAATTGATGAAAAATAATCAGTTCCCTCAAACAAAGAATCTATTTCAATTGAGGTCTGAGTTGACGATGATAATGTTCTCTTAGCTCTTTCACATGCTGTTCTAAGACGGCGCATTGCTCTGGGATTATCTGAAATATCTTTTTTATGTTTCCGTTTAAATTCTTGAACAAAATGATTTACTAAACGATTATCAAAATCTTCACCTCCCAAATGAGTATCTCCAGCAGTTGCCTTTACTTCAAAAATACCTTCTTCGATTGTTAATAACGAAACATCAAATGTACCACCACCTAAATCAAATATTAGAATATTTCTTTCTGTAGATGTTTGTTTATCTAAACCATAAGCAATAGCTGCTGCAGTTGGTTCGTTGATAATACGCAAAACTTCTAATCCAGCAATAGTTCCAGCGTCTTTTGTTGCTGCTCTCTGTGCATCATTAAAATAAGCAGGAACAGTAATTACTGCCCGATTAACAGTTTTACCTAAATATGCCTCAGCTACTTCTTTCATTTTAACTAAAATCATAGAAGAAATTTCTTCTGGTAGAAATTCTTTGTTTTCCCCCTTAAATTCTACTTGAATTGCTGGTTTATCACCCCCTTTGTCAAAGACATTAAATGGAAAATGTTTAATATCTGATTGAGTAGTGCGATCAGAAAAACGTCTACCTATAAGACGTTTAGCATCAAAAACTGTATTTTTTGGGTTTGCTGCAGCTTGATTTTTGGCACTATCACCAATCATTCTTTCTGTATCACTAAAAGCGACAAATGATGGTGTAGTTCTATTTCCTTGATCATTTGCAATAATTTCTACTCTATCATTTTGCCATACACCTACACACGAATATGTAGTTCCTAAATCAATACCTATAGCGATTCCTCCGTTGTCTGTAGTTGTCATATATATATTTTATATATGACAACGCTTTATATTTTTTTACATTTAACTTTTGTAATTTAGATAATTTTAAATTTAATTAATTTTCTAAATGATCAAGTGCATATAATATAATTCTCTCCTGATCTGAAAATTTTTGAAATATAATATTTTCTTCCATATTTATTTCAAAAAATCTATTCATATTATTTTTAAATACTAAATGTATAGTATTATCAACTTTTATTTCACATAATATTCCACCTGTTGTTAATTTTAGATTTTCTGGATTATTTAAATTTATCCAACGAAAATAATTACCATATTGTAATTCTTGAATTTCTTCAATATATCTATAATCCTCTAATTTTTTTAGAAATTTTTTAATTTGGATTGTTGGTAAATCTAATTCTTCAAATATTTCTCTCTTCTTTTTATCTATTTTATCAAATGTCAAATTTATTAATGATTCATTATTTTCATTATTTAATGCCTTTTCTAAATATTGAATTTCATCTTCGTTCATTAGTTATATAAATATATTATATTTATATAAATTTATCTATACATCTCATTTAACATAATATATGTTAATAATTTGTAAATATTTAATATACTAATGTTTTCTTGATTTATTTTTTCTTGATTTATGTTTTCTTGATTTATCTTTTCTTGATTTATCTTTTCTTGATTTATGTTTTCTTGATTTACCACCAATATTTTGCATTTGCTCCTTTACTTTCAAACTTGTGTTTTTCATATTATTTAAAGTTCCTTTTTTATCTATTTTACCCAAATTTGTAAATTTCATATTATTTAAAAAGGAAGTAATCTTTCTATGTCTATCTCCACGTTTTAATTCTAATAACGAATTGGCAGCTACAATCTCACTTGGTGTGTGTTTAGGCATATATATATATATAAATAATAAAAATAAATGTAAAATAAAAATTTTATATTTATTTTTTATAAAGAATATAGTTAATCGTAGTAATATATATATTAAATGCCTTTTCTAAATATTGAATTTCATGTTCATTCATTACTTGTATAGATATATTTATATCTATATTATTTGTTTTTCTGATAATATAACAAAAATTGTCGCAGTATTATAAAAAATTCATTGACTATAATTTATTAAATATAGCAGTATATGCATAAATTATATAAGATGGATAATCGGTATCTTCAGGTAATCCTGGAGTCACTTTATATAACCAATAATCTTGCAAACTGCTATGGTAACTATTTATTGCAAAATCCTTGTTATCATAATTTATTGGCCCATAGAGCCCGTTGTTGACAGGCCAGCCCACATTCGTTACATTCCAACCTACAATATCATTTTGGGAAAGTTACATTCGGAATTACTGTATCATTTATATCATAATTAGACATTACATAGGGAATTTTCATAATTTTGAATCTCTAATCGATATTTAAAATGTGGAAATAATCATCGATTTCTTTAAGTTCAAAAATTATAAAGATATAATGTCCTATGTTAATGTATCAGGGGGCTCGTAGATCACTTGGGATGGCATGGTACCTGGTTGTAATCTTGAGTATTGGAATGGTCCGATCTTAATATTTATAATTCCTACTGACCCGGCTGTTGCAGTAAAAGTAAAAGAGCCACCACCAACCCGCGAAGTGTTAAAATCTATAAATTGATAATAAGTATAGTTAGATATGGCCGATCCATAATTATGGGTTAAATAAGGTGCTTGAGGATAACGTCCTGAGCCGTCGACTCCCCCTACATTCCAAATAGTAAAAGAAATAGTTATTTCTAGATTAGTAAAAGTAGGTGTTAGTCTAGCAGGACTTTTTATCATATATGGAAAACCGTTGATAGTATCGGTTTCTATATAATCAGTTTCGTCACCAGCCGATGTTGTAAAAACTATAACTTGTCCAATATGATTATCTCTTAGAGATGACCCACCCCACCAACTGTTGTATTCAAATTTATTGAGATCAGTAGTAAACACAAAAGTTAGAGATGGTAGTTCATAGTATCCAGCTCCCGGTGGTGGTGGTTGTGGTGATTGTGCTTGTGCTGGTTTGCTATAGACAGAATATTGTCCAGTCCAGCCTGCCCATCCAGTTGATGGCCAGCAAGTAAATGATGGATCATATGAAAAAAATCTTGGATCATTTACAAAATCAAGATACATTTCAATATCTAATATTTCATTTAGTGAAGTATCATGTTCGTGTATTATCGGCTGGTTCCAACCTGATGATTCATCAAATGATGTGAATCCAACTGAGGGGCGACCGCCAGCAGAGGGTTGGCCGCCGCGGCCTCTACTTGGCGTTATAGTTGTAACTGGAGCTATCGCGCTGCTATATCTTACTTCTTTTATTACAATTACATGATCCACACTATGACATTTAATCCATCTGTATCCCATATCACTGTCCACGCCATTGAGGACTTGGTAGCCGTCTTGTCGCCTAGCTTGTGTTACAAATAGCTTTACTTCCTCACCATTACTAGGTAATAATAAG
>CENW01128748.1_pt1 | contig 11350 bp, 8 predicted proteins | sample 530241 | NCBI WGS metagenome assembly CENW01 (sample SAMEA2619818, study PRJEB7988) | marine metagenome | isolation source: saline water (ENVO:00002010), including | reverse complement strand
GGAACGGATATTTACTATGAGCTTCAGCTTAGACGTTAGCGAATTCGCGCAACTCATTGATAAGCGGGCCTTATACGTTCAGCGAGGGGTTGCCATTGACTTGTTTTCCAAGGTTGTAATTCGCACCCCGGTTGATACTGGAGCATTACGATCTAACTGGCGTCCTAGTGTCAATAAGCCCATCAAGAGTATTAAAAGGAAACCTGACCCATCGGGACAGGAAGTCCTCGGCCTTATAAAGAAAAAGTTTGAGAAAGCTAGAGGCGACAGGTTTATTCTGACTAACAACTTGCCTTATGCGCCTATTGTTGAATATGGCTTGTATCCATCGAAAGGTGGCGGCGAGACGGCGAAGACGATAAACGGGTATTCAAAGCAAGCCCCGAAGGGCATGGTTAGGGTAACGCTTGCTGAGTTCTTAGCAGCAATACGGAAGAAAGCTAGAGAAGCCAAGGGGATTACATGAGTACCGTATTCGCAGATGTAAGCGCGGCTCTTGACTCTAGGCTAAATTCGTTTTCTGGCGGTGATCCAGTGGCGTGGCAGAACACGCAATTCACCCCAGCGAACGGGACTTTGTATTTACGCCCGTCAGTTTTACCGGCTGATACCGAACAGATCGGCATGGGGACGACAGGCTTAGATGAACACGCGGGCATTTATCAGATAGATATCTTCGCCATGGCGGGTGATGGAAGGGGCACAGCAGAGGTGAAAGCCGATGCTGTAGCGGATCATTTCAAGAGAGGCACTGACCTGTTATACAATGGGGTATATGTGCGATTAGGGAATGTTTCGCGTAATCAGGGAATCGTAAACGGTGACAGGTTTGTGATCTCTTTATCAATTAACTACACGGCTCATACGGCCCCGAGGTAAACGTTATGACAATAGCAACTGGAGCGCGGCACGATTTGTCGTTTATAGTTGAGTCAACTTATGGAACGACTCCATCAACGCCCGCATTTACTAAAATTCGACACACTGGAACCACGGTAGGTCTTTCAAAAGAAGCTCTTGAAAGTGAAGAGCTACGAGAAGATCGACAGGTTCAGTTTTTTCGCCATGGCACTAAGTCAGTCGGCGGTGACATCAACTTTGAGCTGTCTTACGGCGGCTTAGATTCGCTTATTGAAGCGGTATTCTGCGGAACTTGGAACAGCAACGTTCTGGTTCCTGCTAACACCCGCCGATCATTCACGATTGAGCGTCACTTTGAAGACATTGACAAGTATATCCGTCTCACTGGATGTCACTTCAACACGATGAGCCTGTCTTTAGCGCCTAACTCTTTGGTCACTGGTAGCTTCGGAGTGATTGGCAAAGACGGTGACACGGCTTCGTCTGCCATCACTGGCTCGTCTTACGGCGCTGAGTCTAACACCAAGCCTTTTGATTCTTTCACTGGTTCAATCAACGAAGGTGGAAGCGCAATAGGTACTATTACAGCGTTAGAGTTGAGCGTCGAGAACGGCATGGAAGCGACCTACTCGGTAGGCGATGCCACGACTAAAGAGCCGCCTTTGGGTCAGTTCCGAGTTACTGGGAGCATTACAGCGTATCTCGATAGCATGTCATTGGTTGACAAGTTCCAAGACGAGACTGCTTCGGCTATCGCTTTCACGCTGACAGATGCAGCAGGCAACGACTACACATTTGAAATGGATGAAGTGCAGTACAACAGCGGTAATCCAGAAGTCGGCGGCCCCGGTTCCGTTACGGTTTCTTTGGACTTTATCGCACTGTACGACACATCGGCGACTACTAATCTGAAGATTACGAGAGCGCCTGCATAATTTGGGGATGGTCCCCTAGAGGAAGGGCATGAAGCTAAGCGAGTTATATACCGCGGATATACATGAGGACGGAGCAGAAATAAACATTGTGAACCCGGTTACGGGTAAAAAGAGCGATGTATTTATTAAGGTCAGGGGACCAGACTCCAAAGTGTTTAGGGATGCGATATTAGAGCTAAACAGAAAGCAACTGACAGATGATCAAGCATCAATGGTAAATGTGTTGGCTAAATCAACAATAGGCTGGCGGGGGTTAGTCGAAGATGATGGCAAAACCCCCGTTGAGTTTAGCCCAGAGTTAGCCTTGACCATTTACGAAAAGTCGCCTGATATTGCCAATCAGGTGATGACGTTTATAAGTGAGCGCCAAAATTTTACCAAGGGCTAGTCGATGAGTTAATAATCTACGGTAAATGGCAGTTTTGGGCCGCAGGTTACGACAAAGACGCAAAGGCTAGTCGCTTAGAAAACCTACAACAAGTGGAGAAATCACTAGGTAGGAAGCCAAAAGAGCTTTTAAATGCGCCATCACTGAGAGATGAGCTTGCTTACATCTGGACCGCTTTCGTAAGGTTACGCAACGCATCAGATGGGCCTATCAGCTACACCGAGATGCAATCCTTCATGGACATCAACGGCAGGCTGGCGGGTTTTGAAATAGATGCGATAATGGCGCTAGACAGTGCCTATCGCAAAGAGGCTCAAAATGGCTGATACAATAGCGTCCCTTGGGATAGAGGTAACACAGCAGGGCGTAAAAGAAGCCCAAGAGTCGCTTGGTAAGCTAGGCGTCAAGGCTGGTGCGGCTGAAAAAGCCGTCAAGAAGTATAAGAAAGAAACTCAAAGCAATACTCAAGCACAAAAGCAGTATGCCGCTCAACAACAAAAAACGACGGCAGCAGTAAGCCAAGCAGAGCAAGTTCATAAATCTGCTAGGGGCGGGTTCCGCGCAATGCGGGGCGCTACTCAGCAGCTATCATTTCAGCTTCAAGACGTAGCAGTTCAGGCCCAGTCAGGCACTAGCGCATTTACTATTCTGGCCCAACAGGGTCCGCAGATCCTATCGGTATTCGGCCCCGGCGGTGCGGTAGTTGGTGCGCTAGTCGCATTTGGCGCGTTGATTGGCGGCGTTTTAGTCAGTGCGATGGGGGATGCTGAAGAATCTATCGATGATTTAGATGAGGCGCTCAAGCGCCTTGATAGAACAGCAGAAACAACAGAAAACGGTGTATCCAAGCTATCCGAGAGAATTTTTAAGTTAGCTCGCAAATCGTCAATCGCTGCAATGGCAGAGCTTGCTAGAAGCCAAAACACAGCAGAGCAAGCTGTTCAGGCTCATCGAAAAGCTATAGACGATCTAATCGAAAGCGAAGATAGGTTTGTAGGCGATTCCGCGTTTGACGACACCCTTCGTCATAGCGCAGAACTCCTTAAAAATCTTGAAGCAGCGGGTAACAGTGCGACAGATATTGTAGCGGGTCGATTAAAAAATGAGTTGTTGAATCACGCAGGCGTTCAGGCATTAGGAAAGGATTTAGGCCAGCTAATTCGCTCATTCGGCGTAGGAGAGGAAAGCGCAGGTAAGCTCATAAAAACCGTTGGTTCATTAGACCCCAACGACATACAAACCTATAAAGACCTGCAAACCGTTCTGGATGACGTTTTAGTCGCCGAAGGTGGAGATGTCAAAGACCGATTCTTTGAGTTTTCGGCAGCCATTAGCGATAACGTTGAAGAAATTGAAGCATACGATGGCAAAGTAAAATTACTTGGAAAGTCTTTAGAGGCGCTCAAAGAAAGCGGTATGGGCGGCTTGATAGCAGTAGGCGACCCTCAACGACAAATTGATGCACAGAACGAGCTTATTGACCTTCTCAGGAAAGAGGACGAGGAAAGACAAGAGCTTCTTCGTAATAATGTTGAGATTAGAGACAAAATGCGCTCTATGCTGCAAAAAGAAGTAGATGAGACAGAAAGAGCAGAACAAGAAAAACAAAGACTCCAAGAGCAAACGGCCAAACATCTGTCTACACTGTACAGCGCCACTAGTCCAGCCGTCCTATCATTCGCCCGCCAACAGCAAGCAATACTTGCAATTTTAGAAGAGTCTAATGAGAAGCAACTGCTTTCTGATGAAGCTCTGGATCGCGCTAAGAAAACACTACAAGAAGATCTGACGGCTTTTATTAAAGAAGAAACTGAAAAGAGAGAGCAAGCAGAGCTTCAATCACAACAGCGACAAGCAGAAGCACAAGCTAGGGCAATCTACAATCAAATGTCCCTAATGGAAAAGTGGGCGCTTTCCACCCGAGAGGCGATGGAAAATGTAGAGATGCTACAGCTTCAAATGGTGCAAAGTTTTGAAAACAACTTAGGTGGGGCGATAGAAGGGTTGCTAACTGGAACGCAGTCGTTTAAGGAAGCGTTCGGCAATATGACAAAGGCCATACTTCAAGAGTTTTTAGGCATGGTTGCTCAAATGATAGCGCAGAGAATCGCGTTTGCGTTATTCGGGGCAAAAGTAGAAAAGGTGGCAGCCTTGAAGTTGGCGGCTTATCAAGGCGCATTGTCGCAAGCGAAGGTAGCCGAGGCCGCCTTAAATGCTTATGTATCAACATTGGCAATACCGATAATCGGGCCGGGATTGGCTCCAAAGGCGGCTGCAACAGCCGCAGGAGTCGCAGAAGGGTTAGCCGCGATAAACACGACAGCGAACATAGCAGCAGCGGGGGCTAGGGCTACAGGCGGTCAGGTGCTAGGCGGTCAAACTTATCTAGTCGGAGAGCGTGGCCCTGAATTACTTACGATGGGGGGCACAGGCCGAGTAGCAAGTAACGACCAACTCAAGCAAGCCATCGGTGGAGGCGAAAGCATCCAGATAGTCAACAATATTGACGCTAGGGGTGCGGGACCAGATGTAGATAATAAGATCCGTCAGGCCATGAAAGAAACTTCAGCGATAACAATGGCTAACGTGCAAGACTTAATGAGGAGGCGTAGGTTCGCATGACCACGTTTGTATTTTCTACCGAGGTTCCTAACGTCAAGCCATCCTCTTCTAGCTGGGAGCTAGTGACTAACACGCGGACCTTTCAAAGCCCTCTCACCGGGGCTGTTCAGACCGCAGCCCGCAAGGGTTCGCACTGGAAGATCTCTTTGACTTTCGAAAACTTGTTCGGAGAGAACAGAGCCAACATGCAAGCGTTTCTGGCTTCACTAGAAGGGCAGGAGCATAGGTTTACCATTGAAGACCACTCATTCAGTAGGCGCGGCACAGGAGTCGATACAGGGCTTGTAACAGCGGCTAGTAGCGGCAACACGCTAAACGTTACTAGAACATTAAGTAGCGCCTTGACCATTGAGAAAGGTGATTATTTAAGCGCGAACGATCAATTATTTATGGCGACGGCCAAGGTCAACGGAACTACGGCGACTTCATTCGCTATAACTGTCTCACCCTTGGTCAGATCATCGTCAACTGGTGAGGTTGTAGAGCTAGATACGCCAAAAGGCACGTTTATATTGACCAGCTCTACCGGCTGGGACACAAAGCCGGGGATATTTTCATCATTCAAGATTGAAGCTATAGAGGACGTTTTAGCATGAGCAGGGATTTAGCGGCCAATACAGCCGCGCAGTATGCCGCGTCTCATGTCAATCCTATCGTATTTGCTAAGTTAGAGTTTGATCCTTCTACGGCTGGAACGCTTTATCTGCATAACGGTTTAGGGCCATATACATGGGGCGGTCAGACATGGACCGGCACAGGGGATTTAGGACAAATAAGCTCAATAGAAGAAGGCGAGCAAATCAGCCCCTATAACATTCGGCTTACGTTGTCTGGGCTAGACGCGAATTTAGCAGCAGAGGCCGTAAAGCAGGACTATTATCAACGGCCTGTCACCCTATACTTAGGGGCGCTTAATTCCTCAGATCAATTAGTTGCTGATCCTGATCCCATATGGAATGGGTTTATGGATCAGATGAACGTAGTCGTAGGCGGCGACAATGGAGATACCATAGAGCTATCGGCTGAAAGCGAGCTGGCAATGTTTAGCCGTTCAAAAGATGTGTTGTATACCAACGCTAGACAACAAAGCGATTCTGCTGGAGACACTTTTTTCACTCACTTACAAGAGATGGAAGACATTACGCTAGATTGGGGTAAGCGCAAAGCGGGAAGTGGTGGAGGTACTCGGGTGATATTAGATGAAACCGAAAACGGCGATCCAAGGGAAGAAAATTAGCTCTTTTGCAGTTAATCAGGCTTTCAATGAATGGGGCCGGAATCGCTTTGACTACGGCTTGATTGATTGTTGTCAATTTACGGCTTTCGTAGTTCAACGCCTAACAGGAAAAGATTATTCTGAAGGGTTTGTCTATTCTAGCAAGCTGGAAGCATACGATATTATTAAGAAACACGGCGATCTCATTGATTTATTTACCCATATCCTTGGATGCAAGCCAAATGAGGCGATTAATGACGGCGACCCTTGTATAATCGAAATGGACGGGGTAGGACAGATCGCGGGGGTAAAATACGGCGACAGTGTTGTTTGCCTGTTAGAGCAGGGATTCGCTAGGTTGCCAAACCACATGATTAGAGCGAGCTGGACGTTATGCCACAAGTAGGAGCTTTTTTAGCCACAGTCTCAAAGATTGTAACATTTGGCAAAGTCGCGGGGGGTACTGCCGCACTAATAATCGGCGCTACAACAATCGTCGGCGCATCTTTTGCCGCTTCAAGGCTTTTACGCCCCAAAATAGATATGGATATTGGGGATGGCGACGGATCTCGTCAAAGGACCGTTAGATCTACGATTGAGCCGCAAAAGCTGGTTTACGGCGAAACCATGGTTAGCGGCCCATTAACGTATGCTCAAGTGTCAGGTACTAATAACAAGTATCTTCATCAAGTCATTGCGTTAGCTGGTCATGAGTTAACACAGATAAAAGAGATACATTTCGACGATAAATCTATCGATATAACTGACTCGAACATATACAACGCGAGCAATAGATCAGTTATCAGCGGATTTTTCGGTCCTAAGAATGATGAGGGAGGCAATAGTGAAACTGTAGTTCTAATAGATACTCGCTTGGGTACGTCAAGCCAAACGGCTTACGCAGATTTAAGATCTGACTCTAAAACTTCACAAGAGTATTTAGCAACTCATCGAGGGGACGGGATCGCCAGCCTATACACCAGATGGACTCTCAACGAGGGATCTAGGGAAGTTTGGGATGAGGTTGGTTCGGTTCAGAATATCAAGGCGGTCGTAAAGGGCAAAAAAGTCTATGACCCTCGATTAGATGTCAATGCTGGGAACACAGCCGGAACCAATCCAACTAACGCAAGCTATGTCGTTTACTCGGATAATTCTTTAAGCACCGGCAGCGCAGTCGGTAATTATGATCGAAGCAATCAGGGGCAGAACCCAGCACTGATACTCGCTGACTACTTAATGGATTCAAGGTTTGGATTGGGTGTTGCATCTAGCAAGATTGATTGGTCTTCGGTAGTCGCAGCAGCAGATCATTGCGACCAACTGGTTCCTGTTCCTAGCTCTGCTACTCAAAAGCGTTTTTTCGGATCTGGCGTAATCTTTGGCGGCGATAAGCACCGCAGAAGTATTGAAAAAATACTAGATGCGATGAACGGATCGCTAGTGTACACCTCTGGTAAATATGTCATCAGGGCGGGGGTTTACTTCGCAGTATCGGAAACCTTAACAGAAAATGATGTAATTGGACCTGTTCAGGTTCGAACCTCTATCCCAAGATCAGACCGATTTAACCAAGTCAAAGGTTTATTTATAGACCCTAACGAAAACTACAAGATGATGGAGTTCGGCCCCGTTACTACAGGGGCCAATGATTTTAACTCTCAGCCGGTGGGGGCCATTGCAAGAGATAACGGCGAGGTTTTAACGCAAGAAATAAGACTGCCATTTACTTCTAACAGATACGCAGCGCAACGCTTGGCATTGTTGCAAGTTGCCCAGTCATATCATCAAACGGTTATTACAGTTCCGGTCAACCTAAAGGGAATGCGGATTGCTATTGGGGATCGGGTCAATCTGACTATCGACGCATTGAACGAAGTCGATTCTGGTAGTTGGAGTCCGAAGATATTTAAGTGCATCGGCTGGTCATTTTCTGAATCAGATCAAGGCGGTATTGACCTAACGCTGATTGAAGATTTTAGTGCTAGTTATAACAACCCACAAGAAAGCGACTATTCGACTATAACGGCAGAGGGTGTAATTACCACTAGCTTGCCTGATGTTCCATCACCTACCAATTTCACGGCTACGGCAGGAATAAACAGAGTAGAGCTTGACTGGACCAACCCGCCTAACAGCGGAGCATGGGAGCAGATCTGGGTATATGCCAGCGCCAGCAGCACCACGCCTACCGATTCTTCAACCCCAATAGCTAAATTCAGAGGCACTAGCTTCACCCACATGCTCGATGGGGGTACTAATAATTACTACTGGATTCAGGCTGTAAGGTATCCAAATGGAACCACGCCGGGATCTGGTCAGACCAACGCAGCTAAATCCGCGTTTATTCCGTCGTCTCCTACTAACGTTACTGCCAACAAGATCACTACCGCAGTTATCGGTGATGGGCAAGTCGATACTACTCAGATCGCAAACGATGCAATCGATTCTGACAAGATAGACACGATCCAATCATCTAACTACAGCAACTCAGCAGGCTCAGAGGCGGGCTGGAAGATCGATCAGGACGGTTCCGCAGAGTTTAATAACGTAGTAGTTAGGGGGAACGTAAACGCCACCACGGGGACGATAGGCGGTCTGACGGTAGGTTCCGATAAAATCTACGTTGGAACTGGAACCCACAACAACTCTAACACCGCATTTTATGTAGACGATCAGGGTCAATTCAGTCTTAAAGATAAGCTCGTATGGAACGGCACAGCTTTAACCATCGATGGCAGTGGTACGTTTAGCGGTGCGCTAAGTGCAGCAACAGGTTCTTTTACAGGTACGCTTTCAGGCGGGACAATAAGCGGTGGCACAATATCCATCGGATCGAACAACGATATATTCAAAGCCGATAGCAACGGCATCTATCTAGGCAACGCTACATTTGGATCAGCGCCGTTCAGGGTTACACCAGCAGGCGCATTGACTGCAACTAACGCAACCATAACAGGCGCGGTAACGGCAACCAGCGGCACGTTTACGGGAACAGTCAACGCTAGTGCTGGAGCGTTTACGGGTGACGTAAGCACAGATTCTAAGTTTACGGCTGGTTCGTCGAATGACGTTGCGATAGTTGACGGCGGCGATGCTCTTTATCGGTTCTATGCTGGCGATGCCTCATCGGAGAACGCAGCGTTTAGGGTGGACAAAGACGGTCACATTGACGCTCGAGATATCAAGATTTATGACGAAGATGGTCAGGTCATCCTTGACGCAGAAGGGTTCCACGGCTCTGGTCTAGGGAATATATCTGCAAACTCTGGCATTGGTGTCAGTGAAGTTGCAGGCAAGCTCGATGACAACGCTGATGAGATTACGTTCACAACGGGAACAGCAAGCGAAGCGTATACCTTCGAGACGAAGGTACAGATAGACATTAACCAAGATGCTGGCAGCGGTGAATCTCCAACTACTAGCAATCTGTCGTTCGCTGGGGCTGATCAGTCAGCAGTCACAACGATCATCGGACAGGTCAAGCTGATTGTTGAGTATTTTGTAAAGACAAGCGGCGGCAGTTACAGCGGTACGCCAGACTACACAGACGAGTTCACCTTCGTCAGTGGAACTAGCGCGTCATCATCACAGCTCGGAGTCAATGTCTTCACCTTGGGTAGCCGTGGCGCAGGTGTGGTTTATGCGAACGTCGGCGCATCTGAGGCGATTGCTGATCCATCGATATCAGGCGCGAGGTTGTTCGTTAAATCAACGAAGGACATCACGTTCTCGACCGCAGCGACACACAACGTCAAGGTCAACGCTAGGATTGCCACAACGTCAGGGACTACGCTGACAACCTCAACGACACCCGCTCTTGATGCTTCAGTGACTACGGGTACGGGTGTAATCCTCGGGTCTGATGAGACCCAAAGCTCTCTCGAAGACTTCCGCAGGCTGTACACCATTAAGCCAGCATCAGGCAACACCAAGACGATTATTGCATCAACAACAGATGACACGTTCAGTAGTACAGGAGGATCATCGCTTCTGACTTCTGGGGGTACGATTTCAGGTAGCTTAGTGGTCACACAAGACCTAACCGTTCAAGGCACTACTACCACGCTAGACACTACGAACACTCTGATCAAGGACGCCTTGATAGAACTAAACTCTGGTCATACAGGCGCTAATACTAACGACACTGGATTGATTCTTGAGCGTGGGTCAACTGGTAACAATGTCTTTATCGGCTGGGATGAGTCATCAGACAGGGTAACATTTGCTACAACGACAGCGACAGGCGCGTCAACGGGTAATCTCAGCCTTACAGCAACAGACATTCAGGCGGCAGCATTGCGAGGTAGCAGTGTTGTTACTGGCGGCGTGACGAGGCTCGACAACAGCGGGAATCTTAGCTCTATCGGTACTATCTCGTCGGGCGCAATCAGCGCGGGAGAGCAGTCCGTCTTCACTGGCAACGCAATCTCAGGCACTCCGAATAGTAACGCACAGATTGTAGCGGCTGACTCAGGCGTTGCAGGTATTGCGATCCACGCAGACGATGGCGGTCAAAGTTACATTTGGTTCGGTGACACTACAGATAACGCAGTCGGGAGAATCTACTACAACCACACCTTAGATAAAGTTTTTTGGCGTGTGGGAGCAGCGAACGATGTACATACGTTGGATTCCTCGGGCAACGCCACGTTCAGTGGCACACTGACAGGTCAAAAACTTGTTAGCACTGATGGAGTGTTAGAGCTTGATGATAACGGGACGCACAACGGAATCATCAACGTCCCTGCCTCCCTTCGCATAAATATCGACAGCGATAACAACAACACGGGCGAATCGTTCCAAGTTGGCAGCAACGTAACTAACATATCGGGCAGTAACATACTTTTTCAGGTTGCCGAAAGCGGCAACGCCACGGTCTCGGGTCATCTTGGCGTCAACACTGCCGCCTCGTCATCTCTGGTAATAAGTGCCGCGACTAGCACTGCAAATCATTTGGCCGCGCAGTTTGAAAACAGTAATACCGCTGATAGTTTTGGAATCGTGGTAAAGGCTGGGAATGATGAGAATGACTATGCCGCTGATTTTCGTAAACGAGATAACACGTCAATTTTAAAGTTGCTTGGATCTGGAAACGCCACGTTTTCTAACACGGTGACTGCAACTGCGCTGAATTTAGGTGATAACTCTACGAACGAAATACCGATCGCGTTTTTAAGCTCTAGCACAGATTTTGCGCTCGGCGCGAACGGCAATAACTTCATGTTAACGCAGTCTACGGGCGATCTTGACAGTAACGCTTTGTTAACCATTTCCAGCACAGGCAACGCCACGTTCGCGGGTGGAATTACGTTCTCTGGCGATATG
>CENW01146770.1_pt1 | contig 11469 bp, 9 predicted proteins | sample 530241 | NCBI WGS metagenome assembly CENW01 (sample SAMEA2619818, study PRJEB7988) | marine metagenome | isolation source: saline water (ENVO:00002010), including | reverse complement strand
CAGTGGGGGAAACCTCGTGCCGGTTCGAGTCCGGCCTTCGGCACAACCATTAACATTAAGGATCAACCTTCTATGATGTATCGACTTTTTTTATTATGCGTTTTTTCAGTTTCTATTTTTGCTCAGTCACCTGATGAGCTTTATAGCTCCGCACAAAACAATTTATCAGCGGGAAATCTTGAGACCGCTGAAGCCGAATATAAAAGTGCTCTTGAGATGGACCCTACATTCGCTCCAGCTTATGCAGGTCTTGCGATTGTCGCAATGAGAAAAGGTGATCTAAAGCAATCAGGCTCTTTATTAAAAGAGGCTATCGATGCAGATCCTGAAAACAAAGATTTTAGAGGTGAATTTGAGCGTTTAAGCGAACTAAATACTTTAATGAGTAAAGGTATTCGCTCAATGAAAAATGGTGATACTGAGAGCGCATTTGAATCCTTTAGAATAGCTTATGAAAAGTTTCCACAATATCCAGAGTCTGTTTTTAATATGGGACTAACCTACTTTAGAAAGAAAGATTTCAACGAGGCAGTGAATTATTTCAACAAGACGCTTGATATAAATCCCGATCACAAAAATGCTCTCACTGCTATCAAAAACGTTGCAAAGAATTCCTTTAACCAAGGCAACCAGCTTTACAAAAGAGGCGATCTTGAAGGGGCTCTTTCTTCTTATGACAAAGTGCTAGATGTTGATAAAACATTTTACCAAGCTCATTTCCAAATTGGAGTTATTCAATCAAAAATGGGCAACAAAGATCTTGCGGTAAGCTCCTATGAAAAATCGATCGATATAAATCCTCAATTTTATAAAGCTTACTTTGCTCTTGGTCTAGCAAAAAATTCAATGAATGATATTGACGGTGCTTTGTTATCATTACAATCAGCTATAGATATTAATCCAGGATATGATAAGGCCTATGGAGCTATGGGTGACATATACATACAGCAAAAAAATTACGATAAAGCAAAACAAACTCTCAAAATGGCGACCACTGTCAATCCTAATTATTCAAAAGGTTACGCAAATCTTGGAGTTATTTACTCTGAAGAAGAAAATTGGAACCAAGCTATCTCTAGTCTTGAAATGGCGGTAGCATTAAATGAGCGCGATGCAATGAGCTATTTTCGCCTTTCTGGGGCTCACAATATGAATGGTAGCTGCGATGAGGCTGTTATTGCTGCTCGAAAAAGTACTGAGCTCAAAAACAGGTTCGGTGGCGCATGGTTTGAGCTTGGAATTGCTGAGTGGTGTAACGGGTCTGGTAATAAAGCTGGAGCGTTGAATGCATTTGAAAAGGCAAGAGGCGATCGCTCTTGGAGAAAAATGGCAGAATACGAAATTGATAAAATCAAAAATCCTCAAAAATATGTCAAATAGTTTTTTGATTTAATCTCTCATGATTAAGGCAATAATATTTGATCTCGACAATACTCTCCTAGATTTTGTAAAGATGAAGCAGTTTGCAGTGAAAGCTGCAATCACAGCAATGAACGAAGCAGGCTTAGAGGCTGAAGAGGGCAAAGCCTATGATGACATTATGGATTTATATGTGACTACCGGTTGGGAAAATCAACAAGTCTTCGATGATTATCTGCACAAAACTAAGGGTGAAGTCAGCAATAAGATTCTTGCTGCTGGTGTCGTCGCGTACAGAAGGGCTCGTGAAGCTACTTTGCTAGTATATCCTAACGTGAACAAAACACTGATAGAATTGCTTAAAAATCAAATTAGACTTGCCGTTGTTTCTGATGCTCCGAGTAGGGAAGCGTGGATGAGATTGTATTATCTAAACCTTCATCACGTATTTGACCCTGTTTTAACATTTGATGATACCGGAGCCAGAAAACCTTCCCCTCAACCTTTTAAATTGGCGCTTGAAAAAATGTCAGTAGAGCCAAGTGAGGCTTTGATGATAGGTGATTGGCCAGATCGAGACGTTGTTGGGGCTAAGCAAATAGGGATGAAGACTATTTTTGCACGTTACGGCGATACTTTTGGTACCAAGGACTCAGGAGCCGATTGGGATGTAAACAATATCTATGAAGTTGTTGAAATAATTAAGGAATTGAATAACGTCTAAAATATTCATTGGAACGGATATAGTTCAAATCGAACGTATTCAAACTTTGCTTAACTCAGAGAATGACAAATTTGTGGGTAAGATTTTTACTGAAAATGAAGCATTATATTGTAGGTCAAAAGCTAACCCATCTATTCATTTTGCTGGGCGTTTTGCAGCTAAAGAGGCCATTAAAAAGTGCGTTTTGTCCTCTGGTATAATTGATTCATTAGATTTTAATGATATTGAGGTTGTATCAAAATCAAATGGCGCTCCAATAGTAACAAAAATAAATAAAATATCTTACAGCGAGCTTCAAATTTCCATTTCCCATGAAAAAGATTATGCAATTGCAATGGCTATGGTACTTTTATGAGGCGTGTTCTTACCACTAGCCAAGCTTATGAGCTGGACAGGAGGGCCAGCGCTGACTTTAATATCTCTGGAGAGTCGTTAATGGGTAATGCTGGATCTGCTATTGCTAATTTTATTTCCAAACATCCTTTTGATAAAAATGTAAAGTCTATCGCCGTTGTCGTAGGAAAGGGTAATAACGGTGGGGATGGATTCTCAGCAGCCCTAGAATTAGATAAGCTCAACTTTGATGTAAGCATATTTTCAATTTACCGACATGAAAAGCTATCCAAGGATTCTTTGCTTTTTTTTAAAAAATGCAAAGAAAATCAAATACCTATCAGTGAAGGTTCTAGGCCACCATTTGGTGAAAATTTTGACCTCATCGTTGATGCAATTCTTGGAATAGGATTTTCTGGTCATCTTAGAAGTGAACTTTCAGAATGGGTTGAATGGATAAACTTGAATCCAACTATACTTTGCTGTGATGCACCTACAGGATTAAACAGCTACAACGGACTGATATCGAATCCTACTGTGAAGGCTACACATACATTAACAATGGGCTTCCCAAAAGTTGGTCATTGTATCGAACCAGGCAAATCTTATTCTGGCAAAACTATGGCAATTGATATTGGCTTTCCAAATATTGAAAATCAACTGAGTGGTGTCGTTTGGAGATTGATCGATAGCAATTGCGTGGACAAAGTCATTAAGCCTTTAAATAAAGCGAGTAATAAATATACCCAAGGAAAAGTTTTGGTTTTAGCCGGTTCAAGGGGTATGACGGGAGCAGCTTATCTTTCATCTATGAGCGCCTTGCGTTCAGGAGCAGGCCTTGTGAAGGTTTTTGCTCCTAAATCTTTGAGCGATATTTATGAAAGAAAAATTACTGAAGGCATAACCGTTTCGTGCGAAGATGATGGTGAAGGTAATTTTAAAGAAAAAAATTTTGATATTATAATGGATCATGTTGAATGGGCAGATGCGGTTTTGATTGGACCCGGACTGGGTTCAAGCAGGGAAACAATAGATTTACTGAGTATGCTTTATAAAAAGATTGATAAGCCTCTTGTTATTGATGCAGATGGTCTCAGACCTTTTTATAAAAACAGAGATGTTTTAAAGCAGTTGCAATGCGTACTAACGCCGCATCATGGTGAATTAAGCAGGTTACTATCTATATCCTCTGGTGAGCTCCAAAGAGACTTAGTGAAGCACATTGAAGGATTTGTTAGTGAATATCCATCGGTATTGCTTGCAAAGCAACCATCATCAATTATTGCTCACAATATTTTTGGCTTTATAAATTCGTCTGGAAATCCAGGCTTGGCGACAGCGGGCACTGGAGACGTTTTGAGCGGTATGGTTACTGCGTTCATTGCGCAAGGCTATAATTTAGTTGAATCATCATACATAAGTACATATATACATGGACATGTAGCAGACAAAATGTCAAAAAGAATCAGTGAAAGAGGCTTAATTGCTAGCGATTTACTCATGGGAATTGCAAGCAATCTTTCCAAATATGAATCATAAAACGTACAGAATTTTACTTGGACTTTATGCAGGCTTAATCTTAACACTGTCATCGATACCTAGCAAAAACATGCCTAGGTCTTTTATATTAGAATGGGACAAAGTAATTCACTTTTCTGAATATTTTATTTTTGGAATTCTTGCAGCAAAAAGCATCGAGCATTTAACCATAAAATGGGTATATATCATCATACCATTGGGTGTAATTTTTGGAATTATGGATGAATATTTTCAATCTTTCATATCTGGCAGGTTTTCTAGCGGGTGGGATGCATTAAGCGATAGTCTTGGATTTTCATTGGCCGTACTATTAGTTTGGTTGAGAACAAATGATAACAAAAATATACATTAAAGATTTTGCAATAATTCGTGAAATGACTCTTCAATTAAAGAGTGGTTTTACGGTTATTACTGGAGAAACAGGTGCTGGTAAATCACTTATAGTTAGGGCGTTGTCAAAAGCTCTTGGCTCCAAAGTAGACAAAACGGATGTGCGAAGCAATCAAGAGCGAGCTGTTGTTGAAGCTGGCGATTCGCAAAGCGTACTTTATAGAAGAGTCATCTCGAAAGCTGGTCGCGCTAAATCGTTTATTAACGATGAACCCTTTGATGAGAGTTCTTTCAGGTCATCCGCCTTTTTATTAGCGGATTTTCATGGACAAAATGAGCAGCAACTCATCATGAATGCTCAAACGCATATTGACTTTTTAGATAGATTTTGTAAAAACGAATCCCTGGTAGCCCAAACTTCGGAATTATATCAAAAAATCCAAACAATTGAAGATAAATTAAATCAAAAGAAATCCCTTAGAGAGATTTCAAGCGATAAGAAAGAGTTGCTTGATTTTCAATTAAATGAAATCGAGACGATAGATCCAAAAGTTGACGAAGATTCACTTCTCACTCTTGAGTTTAAACGATTAAATAACATAGAAGAAACTATCACTGCCCTTCAAAAGCTTAATCAGAACCTAACTGAACACGATCATTCAATTTATCGTCAGCTTTACTCTGCTTCTGATGAACTTCAGAAGCTTTCAAAGATTGATAAATCATTAGAATCTCTTTACAAGGATCTTGAGCAAGCATCCATATCAATTCAAGATACCTCTTCAGCGCTTGTCAATCATCTTAATTCGATCGAAACTGATCCAGAAAAGCTTAGCGAAATTCATGAACGCTTGCAGTCTGTTGAGAGCTTAAAAAGAAAATATGGTGGATCTATAGAAGCTGTAATTGATAATGTTGCAAAAATAAGAGAAGATTTGCAAGAGCTTAACGGTCTTGAAGATATTATTTCTTCTTTGGAGTCAGAGCTAAAATCTTTAAAAAATGATTATTGCATACTTGCTGAAAAACTCAGTTTAATTCGAAAAGATAAATCTGCAATCCTTTCCAAAAAAATTGAGGATATGATGTCACGATTGAATATGAGTGGAGCAACATTTAAGGTAGAAATCATTCAGTCACCATCAACTGAAAGCTCAATAGTTTTCAATGCTGAGCCTGTAAAGTATGGACCAAAAGGTTTTGACATTGTTGAATTTTACCTCAGCGCAAATCCTGGTGAGTCAGTCAAGCCACTTTCTAAAATTGCTTCCGGTGGCGAGGTATCTCGAATAATGCTCTCCATTAAATCGGTCTTTAAAGATCAGGATCCTGTTGATACGCTTATTTTTGACGAGATTGATGCTGGTATATCAGGTGAAGCCGCTGAAAAAGTTGCTAAAGCTCTCAAAAAATTAAGTACTGAAAAACAGGTCATTTGCATTACCCATCTACCTCAAATTGCGTCTCTTGCTGACAATCACCTTTACGTTGGAAAAAAAGTTATTGATGATAAAACGCACGTTTCAGCTACCTACTTAAATGACAAAGAAAAAATAGAAGCTGTAGCAAAATTGTTTAGTGGTGAAAATGATATTCAATATTTCAAAGACTCAAACGACTCTTATAATCCTGAGGTTCATGGATAAACTCGTCATACGTGGTGGCAATCCCCTTCAAGGAGACGTCAAAATAAGTGGCGCAAAAAACGCAGTACTCCCAATAATGGCATCTTCACTTTTAGTAGATGGTATAACCGTCATTCGCAATGTCCCTGATCTTCGCGACACAAAAACATTTATCAAATTGTTAGAAATATTGGGAGCAAAATGTGTTCTTGATGGATCCACTTTGAGTGTTGATGCCTCTGATATCAACTCGCTCGAAGCCCCTTACGATTTGGTTAAAACAATGCGCGCATCTTTTTATGTCATGGGTCCTCTGTTAGGGCGATTTGGGGAAACTAAAGTATCATTACCTGGAGGATGTGCCTGGGGACCAAGACCTGTTGATTACCACCTCAAAGGATTTGAAAAACTTGGTGCCAGTATTGATTTAAATCAGGGCTACATTTTAGCCCGCACAGATAAACTTTGTGGCGCCGAAATTAGTTTTGAAATCGCTTCTGTGGGAGCCACAGCAAACATTCTCATGGCAGCTGTTTTAGCTGATGGTGCAACCTTTATCAATAACGCAGCAGTTGAGCCGCATATTGTACAGCTCTGCGAAGTTTTGATAGATATGGGTGCAATTATTGATGGCGTTGGAACTCATAAGTTAAAAATTGAGGGTGTTTCAAAATTAAACCCCGTTGAGGTGCAAGTCATACCAGACATGATTGAGGCTGGAACGTTTTTAATGGCCGGAGCCACTTTAGGCGACATAAAATTGATAGACGTTGATCCAAGTCACTTGAATATAGTTTTAGAGAAATTAGATAATGTTGGATGCGATTTATCTCTTGGTGACAACTCAATATCAATCAAACAAAATAACTCAATTCTTGCCTCTGACATCACCACAGATGTTCATCCCGGTTTTCCAACAGATCTCCAAGCCCAATGGATTGCTCTGATGTCGGTAGCTGATGGCACATCAGTAGTTACTGAAACTATATATTTAGATAGATTTTCCCATGTACCTGAATTGGTGCGCTTAGGTGCAAATATCACGCTTGAAAACAATATAGCAATTGTACGTGGACAAAAATCTTTGACTGGCGCTCAGGTGATGTCAACAGACATTCGAGCGAGCGCCTCGTTGGTCATTGCAGCTTTAATCGCTGATGGACGCTCTGACATCAGCAGGATTTATCATATTGACAGAGGCTACGAGAAAATTGAAGAAAAATTCAAGCTTCTTGGTGCCGATATCACTAGAGAAAAAGAATAAATAAAATAATAGTAAATTTTTATTTTTCTTGATAAAATCACAACTCTCATGTTTGAGAATTAATTATGCGGATTGTAATAATTGGTGCAGGAGAAGTTGGCTTTCACGTCGCTAAGGCGTTAAGCCAAGAAGATCATGATATCACTGTCATTGATATTGATTTGGCTAAATGCAAAAGAGCGTCTGAATCTCTTGATGTAATTGTAATTGAAGGAAATGGTGCTAGTCCTCGCAACTTATCTGAAGCTAATGTTCAAGAAGCTGATTACGTACTTTGCTTGACAAGAGTGGACGAAGTTAATTTAATTGCCTCTCAGCAGGCCAAAGAGCTCGGAGCAAAGAAAGTGATTGCTCGTCTTCGTAACCAGCAGTATACCACTCGCGATTCTATTATAAAACCTGAAAAATTTGGCATTGACCACATAATTCACCCTGAAAGAGAAGCGTGTAAAGAAATTGTAAAGTTGGTACACCATTCTTATGCGACTCAAGTCATGGAGTTTGAGGGTGGGAGAATGCAAACAATAGGCATTCGACTTGACAAATCATCTCCAGTTATGGGTAAAACTGTACGAGAAATATGTGATGAGGATAGAGATTTCCGTTTTGGAATAGTTACTGTTATAAGGGACGGAGAGTCACACGTGCCATGGTCAGATTTCATCTTTAAAAAAGATGATATTGCTTATTTCATTGTTAAAAAAGAACGCCTTGCTTCTTTGATGTATATGCTTGGAAAAGAAACAACAGAAACCAAATCCGTTGTGATTCTTGGAGGCAGTAAGATTGGCAGGGGTATTGCTGAAGAACTACAAGCTGAGCTATCAGTACGATTAATTGAACAAAGAAGGGAAAAAGCTGAATGGCTTGCCTCTAATTTAAAGCAGACTATGGTATTACATGGAGATGGAACTGACGTGGAATTATTGAAAGCCGAAAATATAAATGAAGCAGATAGTTTTATTTCAGTTGCTGAAAACGAACAAACGAATCTGTTGTCTGGAATGCTTGCTCATCATTTGGGAGTCAAGCAAACCGTCATTCATTTAAGCACTACAGAATATATGCCAATCGTCCAAGAGATTGGTCTGGGTGCAGTTATTAGTAAAAACATGTCAACAGTAAACTCAATTTTGAAGTTTATATCATCAAGTCAGACCGAAACGCCTATTACTACATTTGATGAAATCGATGTTGATGTTATTGAGTTTAGTCCCGAGCCAGGGAGCAGGGTGACCACACTTCCTTTGCAAGATATTAAATTTCCAGATGACAGCATTGTGGGTGTTATAAATCACCATGGTCAACTTTCTATTGCCAGAGGCTCATCGCAATTGACTGATGAAGACACAGTTTTGGTTTTTGCAAAATCTAGCGCGGTATCCACATTGAGAAAGCTTTTTGAGTCATAATTGAATTATAAAACCATTCTCAATATCCTAGCAGCCATGCTAGCGATAATTGGATTATCAATGCTTCTTCCTATTCTCGTTGCTTATGTATACCGGGAACCAGATATATCTGGATATATTTACTCAATGATTGCATGTTTTTTGTTTGCAATCCCCGTTTGGTTGATAACAAGAAAAAGCCGAAAGTTGTCCAGCAGAGATGGATTTGCTTTAGTCACTTTTGCATGGCTTATTGTTGCGGTTGCAGGATCTTTACCATTTTATTTTACAGGAGCTATTCCTAATTACACTGATGCCTGGTTTGAAGCAATGTCTGGGGTTACAACTACAGGTGCAACAATTATTGGTAGTCAAGAAACTCTTCCGCATTTAACAAATGGAATAGAAAGCCTTCCAAAAAGTATTTTATTCTGGAGGTCATTTCTTCAATGGATAGGTGGTATGGGAATTATCGTCTTTACTATTGCAATTTTACCCCTATTAGGCGTGGGAGGTGTACAGCTGTTTAAGGCTGAGGTTCCTGGCCCTGTAGCAGATAAAATCAAACCTCGAGTTAAAGAAACGGCAAAAATTCTTTGGATGGTTTACGTAGGCTTTACTGTTCTTCAAATGACACTACTTGGATTTGCAGGAATGTCTTGGTTCGATGCTATCTGCCATGCATTCACTACAATGCCTACTGGAGGTTTTAGTACTCAAAATGCAAGTATTGCAGCGTACACAAATCCAGTTATTCATTATATAATCATATTTTTTATGTTTATTGCTGGAATAAATTTTGCTCTTCATTTTAGAGTGATTACTGGAAAGTTTTCCTCTATGTTCAAAGATTATGAGTTAAAGGTTTATTCTTTTACAATCATTATTGCTACATCATTAATTTTTTTGAGCATTGCAACTTCCAGATCAGATTGGTCACATGACAGTTTTATTATTTCACTGTTTCAGTCGATTGCAATCATGACAGGTACTGGATATGCAAGCGCAGATTATGAATTATGGCCCTATTTTTGTCAACTAGCACTTTTTTTCTTAATGTTCTTTGGCGCAATGGGTGGTTCCACCAGTGGAGGCATGAAATTAACCAGAATAATTTTACTGTTTAAATATGCTGCCACAGAAACACGAAGAATGTTGCACTCCAGAGCAATAATTCCGTTAAGAATAGGAGAGCGTTCAATTAATGATGATATTGTTAGAAATACCTTAGGTTTCTTTCTCATATATTTATCAATATTTGTACTTACTGCGTTAATTCTTTCCACATTTAATTTAGATTTAATATCATCATTTGGAGCTGCTGCTTCAGCCATTGGAAATGTGGGCCCAGCCTTTGGTGAATTTGGCCCAACTGATAATTATGCTTTGTTGAATCCGGTTGGTAAGTGGTTGCTTACTTTTTGTATGTTGTTAGGTCGATTAGAAATATTTACTATCATGGTTCTTTTTTCAAGATCTTTTAGGGAGTAGAATGAATTTTGTATTACAAGAAGTAAAAAATTTTTTAGGGATCATTACTGTCAATCGTCCTGACGCTCTCAATGCTTTAAACGCTGAAGTAATTGACGAGTTAACGGATGCAGTGAATTCAATGATTAATAATGAAGATGTTGGAGTAGTAATTTTAACTGGTTCGGGTGAAAAATCTTTTATCGCTGGAGCGGACATTAAAAAAATGCAAACGATGAATTCTGAAAAGGCATTAGAGTTCGGAAAGTCTGGCCAAAATCTTACTCTTCTGATTGAAAATTCACCAAAACCATTCATTGCAGCCGTTAATGGATTTGCACTAGGAGGGGGGAGTGAGGTAAGCCTAGCATGCCATATCAGGGTTGCTAGTGAAAACGCCAAATTTGGTCAACCAGAAGTTCTCCTTGGCATTTTACCAGGATGGGGAGGCACACAAAGATTGCCAAGAATAGTAGGGTATGGCATCGCTCATGAGTTAATAACGACTGGAAAAATGATTGACGCTGTGGAGGCTTTTCGAATTGGATTAGTAAACCATATATACCCATTGGCTGAGCTTATGGAAAAAAGCAAAGATCTTGGCCACCAAATTCTCAAAAATGGACCTAACGCTATTGCAAAATCTCTATTGTGTATTCGAAAAAGCGTTAATTCTAAAATAGAATCTGGTCTCAATTATGAACTGCAGAGGTTTAGTGAGTTATTTGACACTGATGAAGCCAAAGAGGGTCTCAGTGCATTTGTAGAAAAAAGAAAACCTAATTATAGATAGATATGTCTACTTCTAAAAATACTACTCCTTCAATTTTTGAATCTTTAATTCCCATAATTTGTTTGATTATTATGCTTTCAGCGTCTGTATATATTTATGGTGATAATTCATCCTATGGAGGAAATCAAATTGCATTGATACTATGTGCTGGCATTGCGTCTATCATCGGTATTAAAAATGGGTTTTCTTGGAAAGAGATTGAAACTGGAATTGTAAAAGGTATCTCTGCTGCGATGGGAGCAATTTTAATATTGCTTGCTGTGGGCGCAATGATTGGGACGTGGATAATGTCTGGGTTAGTGCCTGCGATGATTTATTACGGTTTAAATATATTATCACCTTCGATATTTTACTTTGCAGCGTGTATTATTTGTGCTTTGTCTGCCCTGAGCATTGGAAGCTCATGGACAGTTGCTGGAACATTAGGAGCAGCATTAATGGGAATAGCTGTTGGTTTAGGCTTGTCTCCTGAGGTAACAGCTGGTGCAGTAATATCAGGCGCTTATTTTGGAGATAAAATGTCTCCATTATCTGACACAACAAATCTTGCTCCCGCAGTTACAGAAACCGATCTTTTTACTCATATCAGGCATATGATTTGGACTACTGGGCCAAGTTTGCTAATCGCTTTGGTTATTTTT
>CENW01029847.1_pt1 | contig 11525 bp, 10 predicted proteins | sample 530241 | NCBI WGS metagenome assembly CENW01 (sample SAMEA2619818, study PRJEB7988) | marine metagenome | isolation source: saline water (ENVO:00002010), including | reverse complement strand
TTTTTTTTACTCTATCCATGCAAGTGTAGGAAATCTCATTAAAGTTTTATTTTTTCTATATGAAAAGAAAAGATTATTATTATCATACGTGCACAGATTTGAAACAAAAACTTGTTTTACCTGAGCCCTGTTAAACTGATAAATAGCAGAATCTTGTAAGCTAAAATAATACTTACCCTTAACTTTTATAAAAAATTTTCCATATTCTTTATTTTTACTCACAAAACATTTATAAAATAACTTATCAACACTATAAAATTTTTGTGAAATTGAAGGGCCGATCCATGCAATGCATGAATTCGGATTTATTGAAATTGAAGAGATAAATGTACTTATAAAATTATTATATAAACCTTTCCATCCTACATGAATAATGGCAACAAAACTTCCCGTATTATTTGTAATAACAATTGGCATGCAATCAGCTGTGTAAACTGAGCAAATTTCACCTTTTTGTTTTGTATATATTCCGTCAGCAATATGTGAAGTATTATTAGTAGGGGGAACCTGTATAGCCTTTATCCCATGACATTGCTTAATATTATGAATTTTAGTTTTTGTAATGCTCAAAGTTTCTAAATTAGATATTAAATAAGATTTAGCGGCATTAATGTTATTATCTTTTTCATTAATATTATTAAAAAAACTTCTCGTTATAGAATATACTTTAATTTTTTTTGGTGCAGGCCAATTTGGTTCTAGTATTTTACTAAATTGCATTTAATATTTTTTCTATATTTTTGAGGTCTGATGGCTCTATACATGTTTCACATACTAAATTATTATCTAGGGGATTAATAAAAGATAATTCATATGCATGTAAGGCTTGTCGGTTCAGAAAGCAGATTTTTTTAATTATTTCTTTGGGTATGATATTTTTATATCTTTTTTTTGATGCATACAGCTCTTCACCTAATAAAGGATGGCCAATATATTCACAATGAACTCTTATTTGGTGTGTGCGCCCAGTTACTAAAGACAGTTTAATTTTGGTAAAATAATTTTCATAATTTTTCTCAACTTTATAATTTGTTATAGCTTTCTTACCATCATTATTAACAGCCATTTTTTTTCTGTTTGTTTTATGTCTAGAGATTGGATAATCAATAGTTCCTTCATTACTTAGATTTCCATATACATAAGCTAGGTATTTCCTTGAGATTTTTCTCTCCTGCATTAATTTTACTAACCTTGTATACGATTCAATATTTCGTGCAACTAGTAAGAGTCCAGAGGTGTCTTTATCTAAACGATGAATAAGGCCTGCTCTTGGAAGACAATGTAACTCGGGATAATGATAAACCAAACCATTTGCTAAAGTATCTTCGTAATGACCTGCTGCGGGATGTGCTACTTGGCCTACTGCTTTATTTATTACTAAAAAATCTTTGTCTTCTTTTACTAAATTAATTAATATTTTTTTTGGAATAATATCTTCCTGTGTGATTATTGATTCTGGGAAGATTATGACACTTTCACCACCTTGAACCGTTTCACTTTGTCTAATTACATTTCCATCAATTAGAACCCTACCGCTTTTAATCCATTTTTGAATTAAGCTTCTAGAATACTGCCTATTCGTTTTAGATATAGCTGTATCTACCCTTAAACCTTTACATTCTTGGTCAATAATATATTCTATATTCATATTTATTATGATTCGTAAAGAAAATGCTCAAAATTTTTAATATCCTATTATTTTTTTTAATTATATCAAGTTGCTCAATTTTTAAAACTGGAGAAAAGGAAGAGGAAATAAGTACAGTTGAAGAAACTTATAAAAAAGCAATGGTCATATCGAAAGGAAATAAATATGGCGAGGCGATAGGGCTGTTTCGTGAAGTTATTATAAATGCTCCATTCACTCCACTAGCTCTCAAAAGCCAAATTGAAATTGCTTACGCCCAATATAAGTTGAGAGAATATGATTTTGCTATCAAAGAATTAGACAGTTTTTTAAATCTAAATCCTTTACATAAAGATGTTCCCTATGTGCATTATTTAAGAGGTATGTCCTACTTTGATAAGGGAAAAAGTTTTTTTAATAGAGTACTTCCACATGTTCAAGCTGATAAAGACCCTACTATTATTAAAAAAGCATTTAAAGATTTCAAAATATTAGTTACAAAATATAAGTACACTAAATATAAAAGTGATGCTGCAAAAAGAATTATTTATATTAGAAATACTCTTGCAAGCTACGAACTTCATGTTGCAAATTACTATTACAAGAGAAAAGCATACGTTGCGGTAATCAATAGATGTAATTATTTAATTCAGAATTATCCTAAAGCACCAAAAATTGCTGATGCATTAATTTTTTTAAGAGAATCCTACTCTAAGCTCAAAATGACAGATAATAAAAGAGATATAGAAAAGGTTATTAAAGAAAATTATCCTAATTACATTTCACCCTACTTTGAAGAAATTAAAGAAGAGGCGTTAAAAGAGAATTTTATTGCTATAAGTAAAGGAGCAGATGATATAACTGAATTTCTAGGGCTAGAAATCTCAGAACAACCTGATGATGATTTTAAGGATAAGTTTGTAATGGAATATTTTGATAATAGTGATTCTATTCAGTTAATAGACCAAAAAAGATCAGAAAAATACGAAATTATAAGAAAAATCCCAGAAAAAAATTTGGAGCTAAAAGATAATGATAATAACGAAGATAGTTGGTTTTTTAAAAAAGACTTAAGAGATATAAAAGTTAAAGACTTTACATTAGGTCAAGAAACTGAAAATGGAAAAAAACTAGACGAAGAGATTACTGCTGAAGAGCCGATTGTAGAAGAGATTACTGCTGAAGAGCCGATTGTAGAAGAGATTACTTCTGATAATTTAAATAACCCTTAAAATTTAAACTTGGATACAATTGGAAATCTTCGATCTTTCCCAAAGGATTCAGGATATATTTTTACTCCAGGTGCGGATTGTCGCCTTTTAAACTCATTTTTTATTACTTTATTAATAATTTCTTTAACAAGTTTTCTTTCAAAACCTAAATTTGTAATGTCATCAACACTCATTCTCTTCTCAATAAAGCTTTTTAGAATTTTATCTAATTTATCATATGAGGGTAAAGAGTCAGTATCTTTCTGGTTAAAATTTAACTCAGCAGAAGGCTCACGTTTTAAAATTTTTTCTGGTATAGCTTTTTTGAAAGAATTTCTATATATAGAAAGTTTATATATGTCTGTTTTATACAAATCTTTTAATGGGGAAAAGCTTCCTGACATGTCTCCATAAAGTGTTGAGTATCCTACAGCTAACTCACTTTTATTGCCTGTAGATAAAACAACTTTTCCAGTTTCATTTGATAGGGTCATGAGTAGCAAGCCTCTAATTCTAGATTGGATATTTTCAGCAGCAATATTATTATTAATCGGTAAAAAATTTTCTGAAATTACATACTTTACGGATTTATTTATATCAATAATGGGAATCTCGTAAGGAGTAATTCCTAACATTGCGCATTGCTCCCTAGCTAATTTATTACTTAATGATGAAGTATAGATAGAGGGCATTAGTACAGGCAGAATTTTATCTTTACTTAGTATATCGCTAGCAATAGCTAACGTTAAAGCAGAATCAATTCCGCCAGATAAACCTATTATTACACCCTCAAAATTATTTTTTAGTATATAATCTTTAGTCCCAAGTTTTATAGCTTCGTAAATATCAGAAATTTGTTTTTTCTTGTTATCAATGATACTGATATTTTTACTTACTTTAAATTTTTTAGCGTAATTTAACGTTAATATGCTTTCCTTAAAAGAATCCATATGCATTAATTTTTGACTACTTTTATCGTATATTAAAGAAGATCCATCAAAAACAATTTCATCTTGGCCTCCTATAATATTCAAATATATAAAATTTGTTTTATATTTTTTTGCTGCTTTTTTTAGAATTTCAGATCTTATATTTTTTTTACCAATTTCAAATGGAGAAGCATTTAAAGTAATACATATTTCAGGGCTTGGACTTGACAATGATTCTGATATAGTAGTTTTGTCCCATATATCCTCACAAATAAGTAATGCAATTTTTATACCGTTAATTTCAATAGTTAATTTTTTATTACCTTTTGAGAAGTATCTTTTTTCATCAAATACACCATAATTTGGTAAGTTCCTTTTATCATAATAATTAACGATTCCTTTATTATTTATAATTAGACAACTATTAAACACTTTTTCTTTTTTATTCATTTTTTCATACCTTGGCGTCCCTAAAAATATATAGTTTCCTTTTAAGGTATTACTCACTATTTTCCTTACATTTTTATTTATGGATCGTTTAAAATCCTTTCTGAATAATAGGTCCTCAGGTATATATCCACATAAAGACATTTCTGGAAAAACATATAACGATATAATATTATCAGAGTTACTTTGCTTAATATAATTAAGTATTTTATTTGCATTACCGTCAATATCACCAACTATAGGATTAAATTGGATAAGATTTATTTTTAATTTTTGTTTCATTAAGTCAAGTAATATTTAAATTATAATCGTATAATACAATTATAAATATAACAACTCATTGAAAACATGAACGTATACTTAGTTACGGGACAAATAGCTACTGGCAAATCATATTTCACAAACATTATTTCAAAAAAGGGATATAAATTTTTTTGTGCCGATAATTTTGTTGGCGAGTTATACAAAGACAAAAATATAATTGAAAGTATTAAAGGTATTAACAAAGAATTTGTAATCGGTAATTCAATCAATAAGGATAAAATAAGAAATAATATATATGAATATAGTGAAATTAGAAACGAAATTGAGTCACTCATTCATCCGATAGTAAAAGAAAAAATTTTAAATTTTATAGATACGAATAAGTCTTCGCCTTGTTTCGTAATTTTACCAACAGTAAATAATGTTTTATTAGGTATCAAATATAAGAAAATAATACTAATAAAGTCTTCAAAAGATAATCAAATTAAGAGATTAATAGAAAGAGGCTATAAAATTGATTTGATAAATAAGATAGTAAACTATCAAAGTAAATTAGAACTTAAAAAAATATTAATAAATTTTACAATAGAAAATAACAGTAGTTTGGAAGAATTTAGTAAAAAAATATATTCATTTTTAGATAATGAGAAATTATGAATAACAATATAATATATGAACAGCCTACAAATGAGATAATAAGACTATTAATGAAGTTGGAATATCTTCTTAGTAAATATAAATTTCATTATTCACAAACATCAATATGGAATATAAAGGAAGCTATTAATACTTTGTTTGAATTCACAGAACTCTCCTCTAGAAATAATATAAAGCTTATTCTTTTAAAAGAGATCTCACTTTCAAAGGACTTATTAGTTAAGCTAAAGCAAAAAGGTTATATTGATGAAAATACTTTTAAAAAATATAATTTGATTCTATCTGAGCAAGAAAATAAAATACATCAACTCAAGGAAAATATTTTTAGTAAGATTTTAGAAAATGAATTTATTTTATCGATTAAGAACAAAGTATATTTTCCCGCTGGCGATAACTTTTTTGATTTACCTAGTTATCTCAATTTTTTGACTTTTAATAAAAATAAAATATATACGAGTTTAGACATGATGTTTGATAATTATCCTGTTATTAATAATACGATTAGTGCTATACTTGAACTCAAAAGAAGAAGTAGCTCTTTTGAAGAATGCGTAGCTGTAGATGGATTCTATGAAATTAATTACGACAAAAATCAAAGTTTAGAAATAATAAGAATTAAAATGGACAAAGACATGAATGTTTATCCTATTGTAAGTTTAAATAATAGAAAAATAAGTATTCTTTTCAAGATGCTTTCAAGTCAAGACTTGATTTCCAAAAAAATTTCAAATGATGTGAGTTTTTCATATTCATGTATTTTTAAGATCTGAATTTAAATACGATGATATTGCAGCTACACCAAAACCATTATTTTTCCTTACACGTTTTAATTCTCTGTGGTGATTAATTCCACCTAATGCATAAACTGGAGATTGAGAATCTTTTGCTAGTATTTTAAAATTTTCCCATCCTATGCCTTTTTTTTTATTTGTATCATATACTGGTGATAAGGTGATGTAGTCCATTTTTAATTCATTAGAAATTATAATTTCTTCTTTATTATGGCATGATGCCCCATAAATTAAATTTTTTTGCCTTATAAATGGTTCTTTTCTCAAATCTTTCGAGGTTAAATGAATACCGCTTATTTCATGCTCTATTACATCTAAATGAAAGCTGTTAATTATATATAAGCACTCGTAATTACTTGAAATTTTATATACTCTATTAGAAATTTTATTAATTTTTTTTGGGTCTGTATTTTTTGATCGAAATTGTAGAATCTTTACATTACTCTTGAGTACAGCTTCAATTTCTCGAAAATATAAACTATCAGAGAATAATGAATAGTCAGGAGTGATAAAATACTTCGAAAATCTGTCGTTAAGATCTATATTCTGCATTAATTTTTACATAATTATAAGTCAAATCTGAAGTCCACACTGTTGCATTACTTTTTCCGTGAGAAAAGATAAGAGAAATTTCTATGTTTTTATCCTTCATAGATCTTTTAACCGCTTCTTCATCATATTGATCAGATATTGAGTTATTCTCAAAAACAGCCAAATTATTAATTTTTAAATTTAAGTCTTTACAATCTATATATGAAATATTAGAGTTTCCTAAAGCAGAGACTACTCTACCCCAGTTAGGATCCTCAGCAAACAAGGCTGTTTTTACAAGATTTGAGTTTGCTATACATAATGCAGCTTTTTTAGCATCTTGCGTATTTCTTAAACCTTGAACATTTATAGTTATAAATTTTGATGCACCCTCGCCATCTCTAACCACTTCTTTTGCAAGATAAATCATAGAATTTCTTAAGGTGTTTTCAAACTTTATTTTATCTTCATTGTTTAATTTTTCATATTCAATATTTGATGTATTTGATGAAATTACTAAAAGTGAATCATTTGTAGACGTCTCACCATCAACAGTTATAGAGTTAAAACTTTCTTCTAAATATTGAGTGCATATTTTATCTAAACTTTTTTTTGATATTCTTAAATTTGTGAAAAAAAATCCTAATGTAGTTGCCATTTTTGGAAAAATCATTCCTGAGCCTTTTGCAACTCCATTAATAATTATTTCTTCTCCATTCTTACAGTGAAAACTAGAAGAACACAATTTATTATAGGTATCAGTAGTCATTATAGACTTAGAAAATTTTTTATAATTATTAATAGATAAGCTATCTAATAATAATGGAATAATTTTTATAAATCTTTCAACATTAATTCTTTCACCGATTACTCCTGTTGACAAAGGACATATTAAGTTCTCTTTAATATTGGTTAGCTCTGAAATTTTTTCACAATATTTTTTGATATCAAGCTCCCCCTCATAACCAGTACAGGCATTTGCATTGCCAGCATTGACAATTATATATTTTGGTGGATTTTCTTTTATATTTTTTTCAGAAATCACTACTGTTGCAGACCTATAAATATTTTGGGTGAAGTAACCACATACCGTTGCATCAGTTTCTAGTGAAATCAATGAGATATCATTTCTTTTATTATCATATAGTCCAAGGCAGCCTGAAGATATTAAAATACCTTTAATTGGTTTAAATTCTTGTGAATTATTTTCTTTCATACCATTATTTTCTTTTTTTCCTTTTTAATCTAGCTTTTTTTCTTTTAGCGTTACTAACTCCTGATGTATACATTCTTTTATTATTCTCTTCTTTATTATCAGTTTTAATTGGCTCATTCATTGATTGGGGCTTATCATGAGAAAGTGTAATGTTTTCACTAAAAGGATTTTCACTACTTGTAGAGTCTTCATTAACTTCAATTTTGAAAATAATTCCTAAAAACTTAGAATGGACTTCACTTATCATCTCCTGAAAGAGATTATATCCCTCTTTTTTGTATTCTTGTTTTGGATTTTTCTGGGCATAACTTCTTAAATTTATTCCCTGCCTTAGTGAATCCATATTTTGTAAATGATCAATCCAATTATAGTCTAAAATAGATAATAATATTTCTCTTTCAACCTTTAAAAAAACAGAATTATCCAAATTTTCTTTTTTATTTTGATAAGATTTTATAAATAAATCTTCAGTAATTTTTAAAATATCGTTCTTATTTTTTCCATTTGATAATAATTTTTTAATATCATGTGAAATATTGAAATTTTGTTTTATAAAATCTTCATAACCATCAATATCTAATTGGTTGTTTTGAAAAAAGCTATAAAATATATCCTCATTAACATTAATAACTATATCTACTATATTTTTTTCTGAAAAACTTGGATCAAGAATATGATCTCTTTTTTCATATATAAATTTTCTTTGATCATTCATAACATCATCATATTCTATTAGATGCTTTCTTATATCAAAATTATGTGTTTCTACTTTTTTTTGTGCATTGCTTATGGCTTTTGTTACCCATGGATGTTCAATTGCTTCATTTTCTTTCATACCAAATTTTTGCATTAATGAACTTACTTTTTCTGAAGCGAAAATTCTCATTAGATTATCTTCAAGAGATAAATAAAATCTTGACGAGCCAGGATCTCCTTGTCTTCCTGACCTACCCCTAAGCTGATTATCAATTCTTCTGGATTCATGTCTTTCAGTACCTATTACATGAAGTCCTCCAGCTTTTTTTACAATCTGATTATTATCTTTCCAAGTTTCAGATTCGTCATATTTACCACCTAAAGCGATATCAGTTCCGCGTCCGGCCATATTTGTTGCAATTGTTACAGCACCAGGTAACCCCGCATTTTCAATTATTAGAGACTCTTTTTCGTGAAGTTTTGCATTTAATACTTCGTGCTCTACATTAATCTTATTTAGGATTTTTGACAAATATTCTGAAGAATCTATAGATGAAGTTCCAACCAGGACGGGCTGGCTTTTCTTATTACATTCTTTTATGTCGCTTACAATTGCATCGTATTTTTCTTGTTTTGTAAGGTATATCATATCTCCATGATCTTCTCTTATCATATTTTTATGAGTTGGAATTGAAATTACTTCCAAGTTATATATTGCTTTGAATTCTTCAGCTTCAGTGTCAGCGGTTCCAGTCATACCTGAAATTTTTTCATACATCCTAAAAAAGTTTTGGAATGTAATATTCGCATAGGTTTTATTTTCTTTTTCAATTTTAAGTTTTTCTTTTGCCTCTATAGCTTGATGAAGACCATCACCCCATCTTCTTCCTGGCATTTTTCTTCCTGTAAATTCATCAATAATGACAATTGATGAGTTTTCGACAATATAATCAACGTTTTTTTGGTATAAAAATCTTGCTCGAAGAGCAGTAGTAATAAAATGTAATAAATTAATGTTTTTAGGATCATATAAACTTTCGTTATTATTCATTAAATTATTATTTAAAAGAAGTTTTTCAGAAAGTAAGTGTCCTTTTTCTGTAAGATAAACTTGTTTTACTTTTTCGTCTACATAAAAATCTGATCTTTCATCCTCTTCAGCACCTTCTTGATAGTTATTAACTAATTTCTCTACTTTATAATATAAATCAGTCGTTTCATTTGAACTACCTGATATTATTAGGGGCGTTCTTGCTTCATCAATCAATATTGAATCAACTTCGTCTATTATTGCAAAGTCTAAATTTCCTTGGACTTTTTCGGAAATTTCAGAAACCATATTATCTCTTAGATAATCAAAGCCAAATTCATTATTAGTTCCATACACAATATCTGAGCTATAAGCATTTTTCTTATCAGTGTGACTCATTTTAGATAAAATCGCATCACTAGAAACTCCTAAAAATGAAAATATTTTTCCCATCCATTCTGAATCTCTTTTTGCTAAATAGTCATTAACAGTAACAATGTGAACATTTTTATTTGCAGCAGCATATAAATAAGCAGGTAGAGTAGCAACTAGAGTCTTTCCCTCTCCTGTTTTCATTTCCGCAATGTTTCCAAAAAAAAGTGCCAAACCACCAAGAATTTGTTCATCAAAATGCCTCATTTTTAAAACTCTTCTTGATGCTTCTCTTACGAGCGCAAATGCTTCAGGTATATAATTTTCAATATTGGAATCATTAATTTTAGATCTTAATTCTTTTGTTTTATCTGGAAAGTTTAAATCACCTAATGTTTTAAATTCTGGCTCAAAAGAATTCACATCTTTTAGAATTTTATTAAAATCTTTTAAAACTCTTTGATTTCTGCTTCCAAAAATCTTTACCAATATATTCTTCATTCAAACTGCTCTGAAAAAATTTTTTTATTGAAAAATTTATCTTTACTGATTATATATTTATACGGATCAATGGCTTTACCATTTTTTAAAATTTCCAAGTGAACGTGTGGTCCAGTTGAATGGCCTGTGTCACCCATTAAAGCAATAAGTGAACCTTTTTTAACAAATTCCCCATATTCAACAACATTTTTAGAATTGTGGGCATATCTAGTTTTCCAGCCATCTCCATGATCTATCTCAACTATATAGCCGTATCCTTTTTTAAATCCTGAAAAACTTACTCTACCGCTAGCCAAAGTGAAAATTTTATTGCCCGTCTTTCCCGCTAAGTCAATACCTTTATGGAAATCTTTTCCTTTTCCACCAAAAACTTTATTTCTATAACCATACATTGAAGAAATCTGACCTTTTAAAACTGGCTTACCTGTAGGTTTAAATTGTTCTTTAATTTGTATTTCATCAATTATCTTATTTAGAATATTTAGTTGATCATGGGTAGAATCTATTTCAACCAATACTTCCTTGAAGACTTCATCAAGTTGAGAGAAGAAATCTTTTTTATAATCTACTCCCTTAGTTCCACCTATAAATGCTGGGCTATCAAAATTAAATTTTTTTCTGTCTAAATTAGCAATTCTAGCTATCTTATTCCCAAGAGAGTTTAATCTTGTGAGTTCAGATTGTATAAGTGCAAGTTTTCTTGCATAAAAATCTTTCTTAGCTTCATAATTTCCTTGAAGAGAATTATATTGGTTCTTTAAAAAATTTAGGTCAGTAATACTCTCGTTAGAAAGGCTTTTATACCCAATTTTAACTCCGTAAAAATAGCTTGAAGCTCCTATTATTAACGTACAGGATGCTAATAAAATGGTGATCACTAATATGCCTACCCAACCATTTATTCTAATAGTTGAAGATTTATTGCCTTTTTCTCTAAAAATTAATATTTGCATTTTTCTGGTATTTTTTCATAATTTTAGTCAACACATGATAACAATATGAAGAATATAAAAAACCATATAAACCAAATTATACTAAATAAAGCGCAGTTTTTGTCAAAAATCACTAATTTTCTCAATAAAAATTGCACTTTTTGCGAAAATGTTGTGGTATATAATATTTATGATCATACTATTGTGATTGGCGTACATGGTAATGAAGTAATTTCTAAAATAAAAAATTATGAAAGAGAAATAATTAAGGATCTAAATTTTAACTTCAAAAAAAGTTTAGACAATAAAGAGATAAAAAAA
>CENW01075239.1_pt1 | contig 11583 bp, 6 predicted proteins | sample 530241 | NCBI WGS metagenome assembly CENW01 (sample SAMEA2619818, study PRJEB7988) | marine metagenome | isolation source: saline water (ENVO:00002010), including | reverse complement strand
TGAAAATGATCTTAATTATGAGCCTAATGTACTAGGAGCTACAGTTTTTAGTTTAGTAAAAGAACGCTTTGGGGAGAAACCATATGATCTTTTAGTTATTGATGAAGCAGGACAGGTCTCATTGAGTAATCTTCTTTTCATGAGCCATTGTGCTCAAAATATTTTACTCGTGGGTGATCAAAATCAATTATCACAACCAAATCGTGCAAAACATCCAGGAGAGAGTGGTTTGAGTTGCTTGGATTATGTGATGGGTGAAGATAAAGTAGTACCTGCAAACAGAGGTGTCTTTTTAGCTACTAGCTGGAGAATGCCCCCAGTTCTAACATCTATAGTCTCCAAGCTTTTTTATAAAGGTGAATTAAAGTCATGTATTTCTAAATCAGATAATAAAATTTTTTGGGAAGGCGAAGAGCAGGGCTTGTCATTTGAGGAAGTAGAGCATTACTCCAATTCCAGTGAAAGCAAAGAAGAAATTGATAAAATTGAGGAATTAGTTTATAAATTAACGGGATGTCCTTATCAAATTTTTCAAAAAGATGGTGAAGAATCTTTTATTTTTGAAGGAATTATTGGTCCTGATGAAATCTTGATTACTGCTCCCTACAATTTACAAGTAAATAAATTAGAGGATAGATTATCCGGGAAAGCTAGAATTGGCACCGTTGATCGTTTTCAAGGACAAGAAGCACCTATTTCTATTCACTCTCTTACAGCAAGTGATGCTGAGAATGCTCCAAGAGGTATTGGATTTGTACTTGATCCTGATCGACTAAATGTGGCAATTAGCCGAGCACAATGTCTTTCAATTGTTGTGGGCTCTCCAAACTTAGCACTAGGAACTTGTAATTCTGTTGAAGGAGTTACACAGTTGAATAGACTTTGTAGAATAATGAATTCGCCTAGTAGTTTACGATAATTCATTTAAAGAATATTAAGGATTTGAACTAAAATAATTTATTGGATTTAAAACATTATTTCTAATTAGCATGCAATATCCAATATTTAACAAAGGATTAATAATGATTTTTTCTACTTGGAGGAAAGATAGAAAAAATAAATTGAATAGAGCAAAGGTACTAAAAGTAGATTAAAAAATTAATCTAATAATATTTGCTTATCAGCAAACTCCTCATAAGCCTTTGGATCGCATGATAACAAGATGACCTGTAATCCTTTTTTGACAGCAGATTGGAGCATTATTTTTATAATTTCCACCCTTTTTGGATCTGAATTAGTAAAGGCATCATCAAAAACAAGTGGTAGACATCCATCATGTTCTGATTTAAGAACATCAGCCATTGATAATCGCAATGCAGCTGTTAGTTGTTCTTTCATACCACCACTTAATTGATCAAAATCATAGAATTCTTTACCGCGACGCATCTTAAGTCCAGTAAAGCCATCAGTCGGGTCAAAGCTAAGTTGAGCTGCTGGGCCATCTGAAATCAAAGGTTTAAGGAAATTTTCAATCGATTGCGCTAAAGGTTTGGTGTATCTAGTGGATAAATCTGCTTGTACATTACTAAAAAGATCTTGCAATAATTTATGAGAATCAGTAATTCGCTTTAGAGTTAAATAATCAGCCTTTGCAATTTCTAATTGTACTTTTGCTTTTTCAAAAGCCTCAAATGGATTAGAAGAACAAATATCTTCACAGCTTCTTTTTGCAGCACCTTTTTCGGAAATTAGTAATTCTTTTTTTTTCTCAAGGGATTCAATTTCAGCTTCGATTGTTAACAACTCATTAGAGTTATTAATTTCTCCCATAGATTTGAGTCGGTTATTTTGAGTCTCTAGAAGCACTTCTAATTCTTTAATTTGACTATGCAATGAATTAATTTGAGTTTTTAATATTTCATGATCTACATATTCCTTTTTTAAAGTTGAAAGATTTTGCCTTAGACCACTTAGCTCGCTCTCAATGACCTTTGAATTACTTTCATCATTAAATTGTTCATTCTTGAATTTCTGCAAATTAGATTGAGCAACTTCTAAATCAATGCAAGCTTGCTCAAAAGCTTTAGAAGTATGGTTAAAATTTTGTGTAACCTGCTGATAAAGATTACCAAGACCAATAAGAGTATTTGGGAGTGGATTTTCCTTGACTAAATCCTCAAGGCATAACTTAAAAGATTTAAGTTGTTCATCTAAATTTAATGCATCTAGCTCAAAACTCTCTAATTCTTTTTCTTTGGTTTGAATATGTTCAGGGGACAATTTCTCTAAACATGACAGTTGCATTTCAAGATTTTCTCTTTGTTCTAAATGTTTTTCAGCGATCTGTAAAGACTCTAATCCCAGCTCAGAAAGAGCATCAGAAAACTCTTTCTTCTGATTTTCGTATTTACTATAAAGATCATTTAGAGTATCGCTACCCCCAGGCTTAATTTCTATAAAAATACTATCTCCTACTTGTATTTGAAATTTTTTACTAAGTTGTTTTTGGACTCCTAGTTTCAACTCTTCACCATCAACAATAATCACATTATTTGATCGAATAACTTCGATACCTGTTGCCATTGCATCCTGTCGAGTTTTTGTATCGTGTAGTTTTTGATATAACTCTTGTAAGAATTTAAATTTTGTTCGATTTATCTTTGGCAAAGTATGAATTTGCTGCTCAAGTTCTTTTCTTGACTTTAAATTTTTTTCTGCTTTCTTTAAATCAACCTTTAGTTCGCAAATATCTTCTTTTAAACGAAATTGCTCTACTAATAACTGAAGCAAATTCCTTTGTTGTTCCATTCTTTTTCTATCTTTTTTGAGATTTGAATGGAATTCCTGAATTTTTTTTAAATTGTTATTTAATGCAATTTCTTGGGTTTTTTTTTCATTTTGTTTATTTAGTAAAGTCTTTTGGGCCTCTTCCTTCGTCTGAATATCTGCATGAAGTTTTTTTATATCTAAAAAAGTCTTATTGATGATCTCATAGCGAATTCTAAGTGGCTCCAACTCTTTTTTAGTAAGAGTTATTTCTCTTTCAAGTTGTATTCTTGCATCAGCTTTTTGTGAGATCTGTTGTTTTTGTTCAAACAATTTTGGTAAGTCAGTATTCTGTAGTTGTTCTATATTTTTTGAGATTTGAACCAATTCTTCACTGGAGTGTTCATATTCCTGAAGCTTGGAGAGGTTCATATCAAGGTTTTGCTCAGCTTTTTTCAATTCCATTTCACGGTGCCATAACGCTGAATTTTTCTTCACACCTTTACTAGTAAAATTTAACTCGATTGCCTCATCAATTTGTTTAATAACTCTTTGATCCTGAGCTGATTGTTGGATAGTAGCGCCTCCTTTTTCCTCCAATTGTGCAAGTAATGAGTCGAAGTCATAACAGCTTTTATCTCTTTTTAAAAGATTATTTCCTGCTGCCCCTTGCATCACCCAAAGATGTGCCCATCGATTTGGCAAAGTACTACGTGCTTGATTACTACCAAGAGATTCTTTGACGCCAAGAAGTCCTGCTAAACACTCTTCTGCTAGTGGACCTGTGAGTTGATTGCCGTTTGTTTCATTTAAAAGCTTTATTTGTCCAGAGGAGCCAGTGAAATACTTTTGCAAGATGTAATTATTACATTTAGCTTCAAATTTAATCTCAATTGTGGGGTGGCCTAAATGTAATTTTGATCTAAGCGCTTGAACTGGTGCTCCAGTTGCGGTTGCTTTGAGAAATAATGTACGATGAAGAGCATCTACTAGAGTACTTTTTCCGGTTTCATTTGCTCCTCCAATCAATGTGATCTTTGGAGAAAAATCAATAGACACATTGGAGTGAATTCTGACATTCTGAACTTGACAATTTATTAGACGCATCGATATTTAACCTCTCACCGCAAAACGATACAATTCACAAAGAGCTAATCGCATTATGGAGGCCTGCTCTGAGTCTGGATCTTCTTCTCTATTTAAGCTTTCTTGAAGTTGGCTTGCGACCTGAGCAATTAACGGATCTTCAATATTTCCTGTAAGTTTTTCAAGTTCTTCAACTTCTGGGACTTGATGACATTCTCCTTTAATACGTAATCGCAAAAGCTTATTTTCAAGGTCTGTTTTTAATAACTCAAATCGATTATGTCCTGAGAGACTTAATCCTCCACTTATTTCAACTCTTAAAAGATCTCTTGAAACACGACCAACAGTTAATTCCTCAATCTTTCGTTCAAATCTATCTAGATCCTTATCACTGTTAAATCTAAAACTAATGTTATGCCACTTAATGCGCCCTGTGGAAATGGTCTTTACCTCTGGAGTTTGATTTCGAGAAACATCTATTCGTAAAACTTGTCCTCTTTGATTATTTTCACCTTGATCAAAGCGGTCAGGTTCAGGAGTTCCTGAATACCATGCCTTTTTACTGACTTCTTTGAGGTTGTGCCAATCACCTAATGCAATGTAGTCGATCTCATCAGTTGGTAGATGATTAAGATTAATGAGATTATTAGCTCCAAGTTGTGCTTCTTCGTCGAACGAGTAATCACGTCCACCAAACTCATGAACACCACCATGGGCGAGAACTATCCTTGGTTTTGTGCTGGATATTGAGTCCCAATTTAAATTTCTAAGCCATACTGTCGGATCAGTATTATCTTTATTTCTTATTAGAGGACATGGTAGAACAACAGCATTTTCAATTTCAACTGGTTGACTTTCTAGTAAAAGCATTAGATTTGGCGCCATTTGCTTTTGGTACTTTTTAAAATCATCTGTATGCCAAACAGTACCTAGAGCGCCATGATCATGGTTCCCCGGAATCACGAGGACAGGAACTTCCATTTCTCCAATTGATTCCAAAACTTCAATAACGCAAGAACTCGAAGGTGTTGGAGAGTCGAAAAGATCACCTGCAATTACGACGAATTGTGATGCGTTCATCCGAACAACTTCTTTAATTCGACCGATAGCATTAAATCGTTCTTGTCTTAGCTTGAATCTTTTCTGCTCATCTTTAATCCGCAAATAAGGTTTCCCAATCTGCCAATCTGCAGTGTGAATAAAACGTGCCAATTTTAACCTTTTGACTTTTTTTTATTTAATTTTCTATTTCTATTATCCAACGAATAATATTTGAAAATTAATCTCAATTATATATTTATTTTATTGACATAATAAAACTTTTATTAATGTGAGTTTTATATTTCAAAATTAGAACTAGCCCTATTTATTTCTAAATTTTGTATAAGAAGAAACCAATAAAGTCAATTCTTATTTTTTTAGGTTAAGTAATTTTAAATATTTGTAAATTTGAGAATAATTTTTTTTAATATCAATTGCTAAATAATTTTTGTACTCATGATTAATAAGTTTTGGAATAAAGCAAAAAGGGCATCAATCTTAAGTCTTTTATTTTTACTACTTGGGTTGTTACTAAATCCTATCTTCTTGGTTTTGGTGATATTTGTTTATGTAGGAGGCCTTTTGGCTGGAAATATTAAATCTCTTGAAGATTCTTTGGTGGGTAATATTAATAGAGAAACTTTAATAAAAATAACATTATTATTTGCATCTACACTCCTAGCATTTGATTACTCTGGTGGCGGATTAGGATGTTTGATTTTTGCAATAATTCCAATAATTTGGGTAAGTCTTACTGACAAAAAGATATTTGAAAAAACTTCTGAAGAATCATCAACTATAAGCAAAGGCGAGGAAAAAATTATTAAAGAAGAGAAAGAATCTAATATTATTAAAAAATCAAGTGATGTTGAGGTAAAACCTGAGATCTCATCTGCAAACATAATAAGTTTAGAAACTGATTATAAAAATAAAAAATTAGAGACTCTTAAAAAATTAGACGACAAGTTTATTTCAAATACCTTAGAAGAAAATATTGATGAAACTAGCTTTGTATCGGCTACTTTTTACGAAGTTATTGATACAGAGCATGAATTCATAAAGAAGAGCGATATCGAAAGCATTGAAGAGTTTGAGTACGAAAGCATCCCCGAGAGACTAACTTCTGGTGACTACCATACTCATTCAATGAATTTTGAAGGGAGCCTGAATTTAACTTACGGTTATGGTGATGAATTGTTAACAATATCGGAAGAAGATCTCATAAATGCTGGAGTTCTTGAATTCCAAAAGGCACCTAGTAGGACCCCAAATGAACCTTACCTTGAGGCAGGTAGATATTTTTTAGGAAGTGAAGAATGGTCCTATGAACTTTGTGAAATTAGAGACTTTGATATTAGAAAACTTAAAATAGTCGTTAGAACAATGACTATTTTAAATGTAGAACTAAAGATAATTTGGGAGGTCATTTACGATAATCAAACAATTGAATTAGAGATTGAAGATTCAGGACTAGATTGCTATTACTACGGTGTCCAATTGGTAGATCAAAATAAAGAGGACAAAACTTTATTAGAGACGATTTATCTTGAAAATGAAATGACCGAAGATAATGAAGAACTTAATACAAATATTGTGAAATGGTTAGGTTCTTCAAATAAAGAAATCAAAGTCCAAGAGGATATTCCTCCATCAAATGAAGAGGACAATATTCAAGAGGAAATAAAGAGTAATTCAGAAAATTGGGATAATCTTGATGATTCTGAAATCTTTCAAAAGCTTATAGGAACTGAACAAGTTTCTTTAGATGTCCTCGAAAAATTAAGTAATTCTGATGACTGGGAAATTAGAAAAGCGGTTGCACTTAATGATTTTGCTACCGATAAAATTCTTGAAAAACTCAGTAATGATGAAGATGGGGATGTAAAAATTGCTGTCAAACTAAATAAGCTACCTAAAGAATGGAAATTTGCTTATGAAGACGAAAGATGGGGCTTCATAGATGATGATTTAGTAGTTGAGAAATTAATGAGAGATAAAAATGTTGATTCTGAAATATTAAATATATTCTCTTATTCATCAAGTGATGATATTAAAAGAATTGTGGCTGCTCACCCTAATACAACAGAGGAAACAATCTCAAGTTTTAGAAATGCAGATGATGGAGTAAAACAAGCTATAGGATATAGAGATCTAGATGATGAATGGAAATATTTAAATAAAAGTGACATAGCAAGAAAAATAAGATTATCAGAAGATTTAGATGAAGAACTTCTAAGATATTTTTCAAACTCTCCAGAAAATGTAATACGTGGAGCGGTTGCATTCAATCCTAATGTACCAGAGGATATTTTAAAAAAACTTAAGAAGGAGAGTAATAAATATATCAAAGAATGTATTTTCTATAGAGATTTACCAAATGAATGGAAATCAGAAAATGATTTTCAGAAAGTTGGAAAAATTAAAAATACAAAAACTATAGATGAGGGAATATTAAAAATTCTTTCATGCTCTTGTTATGACGAAATAAGAATTGCTGTAGCACTTCACCCTGATACTAATAAATCAATTTTAGATCAATTCAAAAGTGATGATTCAGATGATGTAAAGGATGCCATTTCTTATAGAACTTTACCTGATGAGTGGAAATTAATTGATGATGACGAAAAAATTGAAAAAATAAAAAATTGCAAAGAACTTCCCCCTGAAATTACTAAAACTTTTATTAACTCAAAAAATTGGAGGATTAGAGAAGCTTTAATTGATAACGACAATTTGGAATTAACTTCTATTAAGGATTTAATCTATGACAAAGATCCTGATGTAAATGCAAAAGCGCAAAATAAATTTTTACCGAAGGAGTTGAAAAATGTCCATGAAAACATCAAAAAATTAGAAAAGTTTAAGGATGATGATATTTCAGATCAATTATTAGAAGTCCTTGCAGGATCATCCAATGAGGAAATTAGATTATATGTAGCTAATTTTGATAGAACAAGTCCTGCCATCCTTAAAAGATTATCTAAAGACGAAGACTATTCTGTGAAAGAAGCTGCACAAAAAAAATTGTTACCACAAGAATGGCTAGATCTTGAAATTGATGAAATAAAATTGAAATTAAATGAGGGTAATGTTAGAGATGAAATTTATGAAATCATCTCCGAATCATATGACGATGAAATCAGGAGAGCAGTCGCACTTAACGATAAGACACCCAAGATTTTTCTCGATAAATTAGCAAATGATAACTTCAGTAATGGTTATCTTTCTGTAATAGATTCCCTTATTTTCAGGCAACTGCCTAATGATCTAAAACAATTAGAAGGTTATGAACTAGTGGAGAAAATTGAAGAAGACGATAGTTTAAGTCAACCTGTGCTTAAGATTCTTGCTAAATCAAACGATTCCTCGATAAGAAGTGCTGTGGCTATTCATCCAAATACCAGTGAAGAAGATTTAGATAAACTAGAATTTGATGAGGATAGTAAAGTTAGAGATTCAATTAAATTAAGAGCTCTTCCAAATGAATGGAAAAAACTAAAAAGTAGGGAAATAGCTGAAAAATTAAATGATTATGAGGATAATGGAGACGATTATATTTTTAAAGCGATTGACGAAAATATTTTTGAGATTCTTGGTAATGTAGAAGATATTGATATAAAAATTGCTTTAGCATTACAACCTTTTACGCCCTCAGAAATAATTAAAAAATTAGATTTTGATGAAGACAGTGATGTTAGAGATGCAGTTCTTTTTAGATCATTGCCAGATGAATGGACTTTTCTTGACGTTCATGAAATGGAAGAACGCCTTGATGATGAGGATTATCCTCTTATTGAATCTGAGGTTATTGAAATTCTCTCAAAAACTGAAAATTGGAACTTAAGAGCTGCAGTTGCGCGTTGCAAATATACATCATCAGAAATTTTAAAAATTTTAAGTTTTGACGATGACGAAGACGTTGTAGAAGCAGCTAAAAAGTCATTGAAAAAGAAAGGTGGATATATACCTGTCGAACAAAGTGGTCCAAAAGAAATCAATATAAAGACAGAACCTGCAGGCAAGATCTTATTTGGTGAATTAGATTCGAGAGAAGTTGATTTATTAAAAAAATCTATTGAAGAGAAAAATTTATGTGATGAGATAGAAGAACTTAAATTTAATAGTTCAGGTGACTATACAGAATACGAAGGGGTATTTTCTTATGGGGAAGAGGGAGATGATGGGAATGAGGGAATAATAGAATATTCTGATTTACCTGACTCAAGAATTAAAATACCTTCAAACGATGATGGTACATACAAAGATGGTGTTTTCTTTAGTTTTATGAGGCTCTCGAAAGCATCTATAGGTTTTGAATTTAACACACCAGATAAACTCGAATATGATAGCTCTGAACTTACTGAAATTTCTGTACCTGTTGACTTGCCAAGTCAATTTACAGAAGCTCATGAACTTTATGGTAGTGACATTAGTGATCCATTTAACATAACTATTGGCTTTAAGTATAAAGGTGAGGAATTAGATGAATACGATGGAGAATTAATTGATCGTGGATTTGATGATCTTTTTGTGATAGTGGAATATAAGGACGGGGAGGGAAATGTTTTATACTCCAACTATAATGGCACTGAAACTTGGGCAGATATAAATGCAGATATAAATGCAGATATAAATGCAGATATAAATAATGAGAAGAATACTGATAGTGAACGTGAAAATATAATTGAAGGATATCGATCCGGAGATTTTGATTTTCAAGAAAGTAATGATGAGCAAAGATCTGATAGAGAAATGGTATTGGCTGCAATTTCTCATAATGGCAATGCACTTGCATTAGCATCTCAAGAACTTAAAGATGATTATGAAATAGTCGTAGAGGCAATGAAAAATAACGCAAATGCATTTATTTATGCATCTAGTAGATTACAAAGTATCGATGAAATAAAAGAAAAATCAAATCTATTTGAATATCCAGAAGATGGTGTTAATGAACAACTTTACGGTTTCAACGAAACCGTTTGGGACAGAGGTTATTACGAAGAAACTGAAGATGGAATATGGTACAACCTTTTTGTTACTGAAGAAATTAAGGGTTATTATAAAACTGAAATGGAAGCTCTTGAATCACTTTATAATTTTCATCAATTAGAATTATCTATGTATGAGGAATATAATCAAATAAACTTTTTTGTGCCAAACAGTGAATCAACTTTTACAGCTAATGAGATGACTGATATCTTAATATAATTTTTATCAAATTTTGAATTTTTTTAAAAGACTTAAATAGCTATAGTTATCTTAAACAAGATAATGTAGCTTCTGGAAAGATTAGAGGGAGAACCCCAAGCAATAGATATTTAATTCAGAACCTCCGACACAAACAGAATCTCAGTTTCATGATTCTTATGGAACCATTCTCTACACGCACATGCTAAGGCAACTTGATCTGAAAGATCATCAGCTTAACGAATACTATTAGTAAAATTATAGATCATGTCTTTAATGACTTCTTCTTAAATCAGTATTGGCACCCAGAATGACCAAGACCTGCTCCTAATACTGCTCCGAGGGGTATAGACCATCCATAAGCATCTTTTTTAGAAAGACTTGCTGCTAATCCTCCACCTAAAAGACCGCCTAATGTAGTACTTCCAGTACATTTTGGAGCAGATTTATATTTCACATATGAAGTTTGGGGTTCAGTCTTGTGATGATAATGGTTGAATACGTTGCGATTATTATTGCATGGGATAGAAACTTTTTCATTATATGATTTGACATAACCTGGAGACATTGAATTGCCTGGAATGTACTGTTCCCTGTATTCGTAGCGAAAGCATTTGTTTTCATATGCATATCCTTTTTGTGATTTATATGATTCTCGATTACTCTGGTCCCCAATGCTTTCAAAAGCATTGACAGGTAAAGAAGCACTTAAAAGAAGGGTTACGACAAGGAATTTCATTTTAAAAATAGAGGGTATTTTTTATCAACTCACTCACACATATAAATAGTAAATTAGCTGTTTGAGATTTAAAGTTGTACTATCATTCTTTTTAAACTGTCACATGTGACAGTTGGCAAAGTTCTTATTTCTATTAGTGATTTGGGAGCATTAGGTGGCAAGTTAGAATCCTGTCGCCCCGATTCTTAGAATCCAAGTGATAGACAGATTTCCTAGCCTGTCTTTTTTATTGGTTGAAATATGACATATTTATATTTATGTAATAATTATGTCATCTGCGTGAATTAGCAAGGCAAAGAGGTGTTAACAAATACTTTCTTCTGTACCTCCTTCTTCTAGATAATATCCAACAATTCCTGTTATCGAATCTAAATCTGAACCATCCTCTGTAATTTGTTCACATTCTTCGTCTGTGTTACCATCCTCATCCTCATATTCAATTTGTTTCTCTAGGCTTACTCGATAATCTTCTTTATCTACTCCAGTTCTACAAATTAACAATCATCCCTCTTCTATATCTGTTTCGAAAATCGCATCAGGATCATTATCAAGAAGATTTTTGGCTTTAATACCAAGTTTTTCTAAATCCATAATAATTAAAACATTTTTTAAATATTAAACCCGTTTTTTTTTTATTTATAGTAATTTTTTAACAAATAAAACTTATTGCTTGAATCTGCACATACCAATTCTGATTCCCAAGAGTATCTTTAATAAATACTCTTATTGCTTCAACACACAAAATTCCCTCAAATGGGTTTTTATTTATTCTTTTCCTCTAAATAACCTCTTTCTCTTCCGTATTCTATTGATCCAACAGTATC
>CENW01109992.1_pt1 | contig 11644 bp, 8 predicted proteins | sample 530241 | NCBI WGS metagenome assembly CENW01 (sample SAMEA2619818, study PRJEB7988) | marine metagenome | isolation source: saline water (ENVO:00002010), including | reverse complement strand
GTTCCATCTTCATTTGAAGGAATTGCTCCAGATTTATATTGAATAGATTTTATGTATGCGCCATTAATCTTAAAAATTTCCTTGCGAAGAAAGTCTTTATGCAATTTAAATTTCTTAGGTTTATGCATCCTTAAGACTTTTCAAAATACATGGTAAAACTCTTTCCCATAACAGGATTCAGAAATTTATCGATTGAGTCTAAAAATCTAGGTTTTTCAAGAATATGTTTTTCTAATAATTTCTTATACTTGTTGACCAAAAAATTTGAGTCTTGAGACTTCCAAAAAAGACATCGAAGCCACCAATATGGACTATGGATTGAATGAAATTTTTCTGAAGAAAGAAATTTAAAGCCAGATTTTTTAATCTCTTCAATCAATTTTTTTTGATTAAAAATTCTTAAATGACCTCCAGGTTGATTTTGATAATCTTTTGATAAGGCCCAACATATCTTTTCGGGCCATGATGCTGGAACGCTTGCATAGAATTTACCTCCTGGCTTCAAAACCCTATGTATTTCATTTATGGCATCATTATACTCATGCAAATGCTCAAGAACTTCTGAGCAAATTACAAAATCAACACTATTATTTGGTAAGGGAATTGAGTATGCAGATCCAATTAAAAATTCAACGCCTGCCTGTGATAAAGATTTAAAAAAGGCATAACCTTCTTCAGCTTTTTTTAAGGACTTTTTGTCCATATCCAAACCAATACACTGCATTTGAGGATTTTGCTGCATTATGCCAAAAATATGTCTTCCCTCACCACATCCTACGTCTAGCATGATGCCGTTAGTGTTTAGTCTATACTTCTTTAAATTAAAGGTTAGCATCTTTAAAACTCCTTATTGCTTCACATATAGCTTTTTCGTATTCAGATGTAATTTTATCCCAATTAAAAGTTTGTATTATATGATTTCTCCCTCTAATTGCTCTGTCTTTGTAGGATTTATAATCTAATAATATATTCTTAACATTTTCCTTAATAGCATTTTCATCTTTGCTGCTAATTAATACTGCAAAATTTGAAGTAAGTTCTGGTATAGAAGAAACATTAGTTGCAATTAAAGGTACCTCACAACTCATTGCCTCAATTACAGGATATCCAAATCCTTCGTACAAAGAACTTACGATTGCAACTGAACTAGATGCATATAACTCTTTAATGTCATTTTTTGATAGATTAGATTTAAAAAATACGCTGTCAGAAATATTTAATCTTTCTATTAGTCTTTCCGTATGGCCGCCTTCTTTCATTTTGCCTATTACAACTAAATGAATTTTTGGGAATTCTTTTTTTAAAAGCTTTAGTGCCTTCAAAGAGTAATCTAAACCTTTAAGAGGAACATCTGCACTTGCAGTTGTAATTAATCTAAAAGGATTTGGTGTTATTGATTCTATTGGAGAAAATTCATCTGCATCCAACCCATTATTAATAACAGTTATAGCATTTTCAAAACAATTAAACTCATCAATTATGCCTTTTTTTGAACTATGCGAAGGAGTAATGATATTTTTTATTTTTGGAGCAACTTTTTTTTGCATCTTTAAAAATGAATACCATCTATATCGAGATATCTTGTGTTTGATTTTCTCTGTAGCTGCTAATTCAAACTTAAAATCAAATGTTATAGGATGATGAATTATCTCAATAAATGGATTATTTTTTTGAATTTTCAGCATTCCATGACTAATGGATTGATTGTCTATGATAATGTCATAGTTATTTTTTGATAAAAACTTATATGCTCTATAACCAAATGTTTTTGGTTCAGGAAAGCCTCCAAGCAAAACAGAAATAAATTCATAATAATCATAGAAAGATTTATTTTTTTTCTTGAGAATTTTTTTTAACCTGTCTTTAAATGAAAATGTTTCAAATAAATTTAATCCAGGTAACTTTATGAGTTTAATTCCAGGGTCAAGGTTTGGGTAAGGAGGTCCAGAAATGACTTCAACACTATGGCCAGCTATTTTTAGAGCTTTGGATATATCTTTAACATAAACTCCTTGACCTCCGCCAAATTCAGCACTTCTATAACTTAAAATTGCTATATTTAATTTTTGCAAGTTTGATTACTTAGTAAATGTTAACCAGTCTGTATATTTAGGATTTTGTCCACAAACAATACTCACAAACAAGTCCTGAAGAATTTTTGTAACAGGCCCTCTTTTTCCGTCATTGATATTAGTTTGATCTAGCATAGTTATTGGGGTTATTTCTACCGCGGTGCCTGTAAAAAAAGCCTCATCAGCATTTTTTAGATCATCATATTCCAAGTCCTTTTCTATAACTTCGATTGATAAATCTCTTGCCATCTGAATAACTGACTGTCTTGTTATTCCATTAAGACAATGATTTGTTGTTGGTGTTAAAACTATTCCATCCTTGACAATAAAAATATTCTCTCCACTTCCCTCTGAAATAAATCCATTCATATCCATCATGATTGCTTCATCAGCTCCTTTATCAAGAGCCTCATGAAGGGCCATAGTATTACTAAAATATGTTCCTATGATTTTATTTCCTGAATGAAGTGGATTTTCATACTGCCTATGTGAAGATTTTATAACAGAAATTCCATTCTCTTTGGCAACAGGATCCATGTAAGATGGCCATTCCCATGCCGCAACAGCTACATTCACACTTAAATCTTTTGCTCTTAAACCAAGACCCTCATTACCAAGATATACTATAGGTCTAATATATCCTTCATTTAGATTATTTTTGTTAAAAATATTACATTGAATAATATTTACCTCCTCTTTCGAAAAAGGAATTTTTATATTTAGTTTTGATGCTGCATTAAATAGTCTTGCCGTATGCTCCAAAAGTCTAAATATTGCTGGTCCTTTTTCTGTCTTATATGCTCTTACCCCTTCAAAAACACCAGTACCATAATGCAAAGTATGCGACAAAATATGAACATTTGAATCATTCCAGTTTTCAAATTTGCCATTTTTCCAGATAAATTTTTTTTCAGTATTCTCAAACACTTTTCAAGATATAATTAAGAATAGGTATTATTGCAAAATCAAACCTATAAAAAAAGAAAAATATGGAAATATCAAAATCAATTTTTCGTGAATATGATATTAGAGGCATTTACCCTGAACAAATTAATGAACAAGTAGTTCAAAAAATTGCTAAAGCAATATCAATAAAGTGTCTTAACGAGGGAGTTTCAGAAATTTGTATTGCAAGAGATGGAAGACTTTCAGGTGAAAAGCTTTTATCTGCACTAGCAAATTCTCTATCAGATAATGGTATTGATGTCATCAATACAGGGTTGGCGACAACACCTTTACTATATTTTGCTGCCAAAAAAAGTGCTTCTAAAAGCGGTGTGATGATAACAGGCAGTCATAATCCAAAAAGTTACAATGGTATAAAACTTATTATTAATGATAATCCTGTCTCTGGTAACGAAATTTATAATCTTTTAAATAAAATCGATGAGGTTTCAAAACGCAAAGGAAAAATAACTTTTAAAAATTTCAAAGATGAATATATATCAGAAATTAAGAAAAATATTGTTCTAAAAGATAAGCTAAAAGTCGTAATTGATTGTGGAAATGGTGCTAGCGGATGTGTAGCACCAAGATTATATTCAGAATTAGGCTGTGATGTTGTAAATTTATATACAGAAATTGATGGCAACTTTCCAAATCATCATCCAGATCCAGGTAAACCTGAAAATTTAATTGATTTGATAAAAAAAGTTAAGGAAACTCATGCAGATCTAGGCCTTGCATTTGATGGAGATGGTGATCGTGTCGGGCTAGTAACAGGTGATGGCGAAATAGTTTTTCCAGATAAGATTTTGATGATGTTATGTAAGGATATTCTTTCATCAAATAAAGGAAAAATTATATATGATGTTAAGTGCACAGACTCCCTTCCAAAATTAATTAAAGATTACGGCGGTACTCCTTTAATGTATCCCACTGGCCATTTTAATATCAAAAATGGTATTAAAGAGCATAATCCACTATTAGCCGGTGAAATGAGTGGCCATATATTTTTTAATGACAGATGGTATGGTTTTGATGATGGTGTTTATTCGGGGGCTAGAATTATTGAACTTATATTTAAAACTAAAAAATCAATCTCAAATCTCAATAAACAATTGCCAGCACTATTTTCAACACCTGAATTAAACATAAAAGTTTCCGATGAAAAAAAATTTGAGATAGTTAAAAAGTTTGTAGCAAATTGCACTTTGGAAGGAGAAAAAATTTCTATAGATGGTTTAAGAATTAATTTTGACAATGGCTGGGGCCTTTTAAGGGCATCAAATACAACTCCGATGATAGTAATGAGGTTTGAAGGAAATACTAAAGAGAATCTAATTAAAATTAAAAATAAATTTATTAAAGAACTTTCTCGCATTTGTCCTGATATTGATATAAATTTAAATTGAAATGAAAAAAGATAGAAAAAATATTATTCTTGAGTCTCTCGCAGGAATGCTTGAAGAAAGAAATCTTTCAAAAATAACTACTGCTGCTCTTGCTAAAAAGTCAGGAATAACTGAAGCAGCTCTTTATAGGCATTTTCCTAGTAAAAGATCTATTTATGCTGAATTATTCACTTTTTGTGATGAAGCTATTTTCACTAAATGTAATGAGCTTAAAAAAAGTAAAATTACATCCAAAGAAAAAGTTAAAAATACATATATGTTTTTTATGCTATTTGTTGAAAAAAATAAAGGATTTGCAAGGCTCCTCTCAAGAGAGGCTTTATCTTCGAACGAACAAAATGTAAGTGATAATGTGAATCAATTTTTTGAAAGACTTGAGTTGGTACTGAGACAAATGTTAAAAGTAAGTGAAAATGAATTAAGAACTCAAGCAGGTATTTCTGCACAATTAATAGTTACGGTATTAGAAGGCAATATAAGTAGATTTATTAGATCTAAATTTAAGGACTCTCCCTCATCTTATATTGAAAATATTTGGAAAATTTTAGAAATTAATATCTTTAAAAATTAATTTATGTTTTCATCAAGAAATAACTCAAAATAAAAATCTCCATTTAGATCTTCATCTAACTCTCCAGTGACTTTATTTACTCTTACAAAAGATATTTTTTCGGGCATTTCTTCTGAAGCAGTTTCAAGATATTCTAACTTATAATCCATGTAGTTTATCCATATCGGCAAAGCAATGGTCGAACCATACTCGTTTTCTCCAAGCGAAGAAAAATCATCAGTACCTACCCATACTGTTGTAACAAGATCAGAATGATATCCAGAGAACCAAGTGCTAACTGAATCATTTGTCGTGCCTGTTTTCCCAGCTATATCATCTCTGTTAAGAAATCTTGACTTTCTTCCAGCAACTCCATTTTTCATAAAGCCCTTAAGCACATCATTCATTAAAAAAGACACTCTTGGATCAATGACTAGCTCTGTATTTTCTGTGGGTTCTAATAAGTAGTAGGGTTTATTCACATTCATCTCAATTGTGTCTAACCAAGGAAAGGCAATAATATCTAATGTTTTATTATTTTTATTAAATTCTTCCTGAGAGAAGATAGTTTTTCCGAATCTATCCTTAATAGTATCAATGTAATGAATATTTGATATATTTCCATTATTTGCAATTACGCTATATGCTCTAACCATCTCTGCAGGGGAAAAGTTACCAGAACCAAGAGCAAGTGAAAGATCATTTGGCAAACGATTTTCTGAAAATCCAAAATTTACCAAATATTCGTGAGTATCATTAAGTCCCATTTCTCTAAGTAGTTTTATTGATACAATGTTTACTGATTTTATTAGAGCATCCCTTAAAGATATTGGGCCATAAAATTCACCAGTATAGTTTTGTGGCTTCCATACACTCTCAAGATTCTCATCTTCAAAAACAATTGGAGCATCATTAATAATGCTAGAAAGGTTATATCCATTTGCTAGAGCTGCTGAATAAATGAAAGGTTTGAAGCTTGATCCAGATTGAGGAAAAGAAAGCTTAACTCTATCAAAATTACTCGCTTCAAAATTCTTACCCCCAATGTAAGCAATTATTTCGCCTGATTTCGGATTTATAGATATTAGTGACGCTTCAGCATCTGGAATTTGATCTAAGGTATAAAAACCCTCATTTATTTTCAAATAAACAAAGTCTCCAAAGTTTAATATATCATTAAAATTTTTTGGTTTTGAGTCAAATTCATTTATAGATATTCTTTTTCTTGCCCACTCATATTCATTTGACCAATTCACTTTAATAATCTCAAAATTATTATTAATCGCTAAAAACTCATTTTCTTTGACATCAATTACGATTGCTTTGATATGGGAATTATAAAATGGATATAAATCAAAAATTGAAAGTATTCTATTCGAAATTAAACTTGAGTCATATTCAATATTATTTATGTACTCACTATTGAAGAGAAAGTCCAAATCAAGCAAAGATAATGATTTAATCTCTTGTTCATCAAATATATCAGAATAGTTATTAGGTTCTTTCCAGCCATGTCTTTTGTCATATGCATATAATTGATCTATGAGACTACTTTTTGCCTTATTTTGTGATTTTGAATCTAACGTTGTATAAACAGACCACCCTTCTGAATATGCCTTAAGTCCATATCTGCTTATTACCTCTTGCCTTGCTAGTTCAGCAAGGTGACCTCCATCAACGTCATATATATTTATATTTTTGACTATCTTGATTTCTTCTGAAATCGCTTGAGAGTATTGTTCTTCATCGATATAGTTTAATAAAAGCATTCTGGATAATATCCAGTTTCTTCTTTGCTTTGTTCTTCTTGGATTTTTAACTGGATTTACTATTGATGGAAGTTGAGCCATAGAAGCTATCGTTGCAGACTCCGCTATAGTTAATTCATTCAATTCTTTATTAAAATATGTATTAGATGCGGCCTTGATACCATATGACCTATTACCCAAAAAGATTCTGTTTACATATAATTCAAAAATTTCTTCTTTTGTAGCGTTTCCCTCTAACTCTAGTGCAAGAAAAATTTCTTTAATCTTTCTTGTTATTGTCTGTTCTCTTGTTAGTAGATAACCTCTTACAACCTGCATTGTTATCGTTCCACCACCGCCCTGACAGCCAGATGAGCTCAAACATCTTATGAAAGATCTTACTAATCCTGAATAACTAATTCCTTGATGATTAAAAAAGTTGTCGTCTTCTGCAGCAAGAAAAGCATTTTTAATATCTTTAGGAATATCGTCATAATCAATTGATCTTCTTTTTATTTCACCAAATTCTCCAATCAATACTCCATCTTGAGTAAACACCTTAAGAGGCATTTGTAATTGTGACTCATCAACATATTTAATTTCAGGTAAATTTGGTTTATATATAAAATAAGTAGCTAACAAGACAATTATTGAAGTTAAAGATATAAAAACTCCAAAATAAAATCCAAAATCGATTAACTTACGCATAACATATTTTAAAGGGTAATTTTCACAGAATACATCATTTAAAATTTAAAAAGTGAATTTATTGTATGAGATGTTAAAATCTCGGCTTAAATTTAAAACTATGAATATTTTTATTATAGGTCCAATGGGTTCTGGTAAATCAACAGTAGGAAAAATTTTGTCTGACGAATTGTTTTTAAATTTTTTTGATACTGATGAAGAAATAGAATTAAGGACTGGCGCTTCTATAGATTGGATTTTTGATCTAGAGGGTGAGGAAGGCTTTAGAAAAAGAGAAAGCGATATTCTTTTAGAAATGGTTCAAAAAAATTCTATTGTCCTTTCAACTGGTGGAGGAATAATTTTATCAGACAATAATAGAGAGCTTTTGTCTTCAAGAGGAACTGTATTTTTTTTATCAACTCCAATTTACATTCAAGTTGAAAGAACTTCTAAAGACAAAGATAGACCTCTTCTAAAAAAAGGAGATCCAACAAAAATTCTTACAAAACTTCATAAAAAAAGAGAAGGTTTGTATCACAGCGTTGCGGATTACGTGGTAGATACTGAGAATAAATCAAGTCAGGAAGTTGCTTCCGAAATAGTTAATTTGGTCAAGGCATAAACTGTGATAGAAAAATACGCTGGAAAAAATAACTCAAAATATAAAATATTCATTACGAATAAAATAATTCCATCAATTGAACTTAATAAATATATTAATAAAACATCTAAAGTACTGATTATTACAGATTCAGGTATACCAAAGAAATATATTAAAGCTCTAAAAGTAAAAATTAAAAATGCTAAAGTTTCTTTGCATACTATTCCACAAGGGGAGGCATCAAAATCATTTAAGATTTTTCAAGAAATTATTAAAAAACTTATAAGGCTTAATTTTTCCAGAACGGATATAATAATAGCCTTTGGTGGGGGTGTTGTCGGGGATATTTCAGGATTTGCTGCATCGTCTTTTCTAAGAGGTATTGATTACATACAAATTCCAACTACTCTTCTTTCTCAAGTGGATTCATCAGTAGGTGGCAAGACGGCAATTAATATTCCAGAAGGTAAAAATTTAGTTGGTGCCTTCTATAACCCAAAAGCTGTTTTTATATCAACAAGATTTTTAAAAACTTTAAGTGAAAAAGAATATAAATCTGGTTTGGGAGAAGTAATAAAATATTCTTTGATCGACAATGAAAAACTTAGAACTTTACTGCAGTCAAATACTACAAAAATATTAAACCGTGATAACAAAATTCTTCTAAAAATAATTGAAGAATCTATCAAAACTAAATCAAAGATAGTTACAAAAGACGAAAAAGAAAGTGGTATTAGAGCAATACTTAACTTTGGACACACATTTGGACATGCTATCGAAGCCCATACAAATTATAAAAAAATGAGTCATGGAGCCGCCATAACACTTGGAATGATTATTGCATCTAAAATATCTCTTTATGAAGGTTTGATAAAAGATCATCAGCTAGATAATATTATTAATTTAATAGATTCTTTAGGTCTTGATACAAATTATTCAAAATATAAATTTTCAGAATTAAAAAAATATATTTATAACGATAAAAAAGTGGCAGATGGTAAGCTAAATTTAATTTTAATTAACCAAAAATTTAAAGCTTTTAAAACAAACCAATTTGATCAAAATAATATTAGAAAAGCTTTCAAATAATATTATGCTGCGTTGGCAGTTGTAGCCTTTAGCAAATCTTGGATGTTTACAGCTGCTGGTATTACAAGCCAAAAATATGGCTCGTATCTTTCAAAATCATCAATTATTATTTTTGCCCTGGAGCTTTTCGTATATTTGTAATGTTTTCGAAGAATTTCTTTTAAAAATTTTCTGTGAGGTTGCATTTCTTCCATTGAAATTCTTTCTAAATTCACTAATCCTCTATTACATTTATCAAAAAATGTTCTGTCTTCATCAAGAACATATGCAAAACCACCAGTCATTCCTGCTCCAAAATTTAATCCAACAGATCCAAGAACTGTGACATGTCCTCCTGTCATATATTCACAGCAATGATCTCCAGCTCCTTCGATGACAGCACTTGCACCTGAATTTCTTACGGCAAATCTTTCTCCAACAGAACCAGATATAAATAATTCTCCTCCTGTTGCGCCATAAAGACAGGTATTGCCTGCAAGAACAGAAGTTCTATTTGAGGCATATTCAGCATTATTTTTGATAATAATTCTTCCGCCATTCATACCTTTACCAACATAATCGTTTGCATCACCATTTAAAATAAGATGTAAATTATTAGCATTCCAGCATCCAAAACTTTGTCCAGCAGATCCATTAAACTTTAATGAAAGTTTTTTTGGGAGGCCCTCTTCACCAAATCTTTCAGCAATATATCCAGAAATTCTGGCGCCAATAGATCTATCAGTGTTGGAAATATTAAAGTTTAGAGTTCCTTTCTTTTTATCATCAATAATCTTCTTTGATTGTTTAATTATTTTTTTTGATAACTTCCCTTTATCCCATGGATCATTTCTCTCTACTGTACAGAAATATAATTCAGGATTTTCATTATCTTTCTCTAGAAGGCCTGATAAATCAATTGATTTGTATTGATCTTCTATATCAGCTAACTGTTTTAAGTATTGTGTTTGTCCAATAATATCTTCAAGTTTATTTACTCCAATTTTTCTTAAATGCTCTCTTACATCGTTAGCTATAAATTTAAAATAATTTATGACTTTTTCTTTCTCGCCAATAAAGTGTTGATCGATAAGGTCTTTTCTTTGTGTAGCTACTCCAGTGGCACAATTATTTAAATGACATATTCTTAAGTATTTGCAGCCCATAGAAATCATTGGTCCTGTACCAAAGCCAAATGATTCAGCACCAAGAATTGCTGCTTTAACTACATCCAAACCAGTTTTCATCCCGCCGTCTGTTTGAAGTCTGACTTTGTGTCTAAGTCCTGCATCTCTCAAACTTTGATGTGACTCGGCTAAACCTAATTCCCATGGAGATCCAGCATACCTAATAGACGTCAGTGGACTTGCACCTGTACCTCCATCGTGTCCAGATATTGTAATTAAATCAGCATATGCTTTGGCTACACCTGTTGCTATAGTTCCAACTCCTGGCTCGGAAACAAGTTTCACAGAAACCAATGCTTTTGGATTAACTTGTTTAAGGTCATATATAAGTTGAGCTAAGTCTTCTATTGAGTAAATATCATGGTGAGGTGGGGGAGAAATTAAAGTTATACCTGGAGTTGAGTATCTTAGTTCAGCTATTAGCTTATTAACTTTTCCACCAGGCAGTTGACCGCCCTCTCCTGGTTTTGCGCCTTGAGCGATCTTAATTTGAAGGACCTCAGCATTTACCAAATAATGTGGTGTAACACCAAATCTTCCAGATGCTACCTGTTTAATCTTGGACATTTTTAAAGTGCCGTATCGGTGCTTACCCTCACCTCCTTCTCCAGAATTTGACCTAGCGCCGAGAGTATTCATTGCCTCTGCAAGAGTTTCATGAGCTTTAGGTGATAATGAGCCTAAACTCATGCCAGCCGAATCAAATCTTTTTATGATGTTATCAATCGATTCCAAATTAGATTTTTTATGAACTCTTTTACTTACTTCATCTAACTGGAGCAGATCTCTTAGCATTGCAGGAGGTCTGCTATCAACTAGATTAGCGTATTCGTTGTAAATTTCTTGTGAACCTGTTGAAACTGCTTCTTGTAATTTTTTTACTATTTCAGGGTTGTAAGTATGATATTCACCTCCATGAACATACTTTAAAAGACCACCTACGTTAATTTCTGATAAGTTAGATCTAGCATAATCATTTAAAGCCTTAATTTCTTTATCAAGTGCTTCTAAATTTTTTCCCCCTATTCTGCTTTCAGTATTTGTAAAACATAAATCAACAACATCACTATTGAGACCTATAATCTCAAACAGTTGAGAGCCTCTATAACTTGATATTGTAGATATGCCCATTTTTGAAATTATCTTTAAGAGTCCTTTATTAATACCCTTCCTATATCTCGCACAATTTTCATGAGGAGAGCCTTTAAGCTCATTTCTTTCTGTAAGATCAAGAATTGTTTGATAAGCAAGAGTGGGATAAACAGCTGTAGCACCAAAGCCAATCAAGCATGCAATTTGATGGGTATCTCTAGCTGAGGAAGATGTTACTATGATATTTGCTTTTGATCTTAAACCAAGTTCAACAAGTTTTTG
>CENW01139516.1_pt1 | contig 11667 bp, 10 predicted proteins | sample 530241 | NCBI WGS metagenome assembly CENW01 (sample SAMEA2619818, study PRJEB7988) | marine metagenome | isolation source: saline water (ENVO:00002010), including | reverse complement strand
ACCCAACTAAAAATGTAAACGCACCACCAATGTTAAGCGATGACATCCCCGAAAGCCCAGAAGAAGAGGCCAAAGCCTAAGCCACCAAAGTACACACTTGTTGATCAGATGTTTGATCGTCAAGAGAAAGTAGATCCATTTAAGAATAAAGTAAATCCATTCCAACCCACCAATGGCTAACGAAACACAATATGATGGTAGTGAACCACAAGAAGTAATTGATCAACGTTCTGCAGATGAAGCTGAGTCTCTACAGATTGGAGAAGAACTAGCTCAAGCAGAACAGAATCTACTTGCTGGTAAATATAAAGATGCTGCTGAATTAGAGAAAGCGTATCTTGAACTACAAGGGAAGCTAGGAGAGCGGCAGGAGAGTTCTCCAGAAGAGGCACAGGAGGCTCAGGAAGAGCCTTCTACTGCTGACTTGGTGGAGAAGTATCTTGCCGGTGACAAGGAAGCCTTGGAGAGTCTTTCAAAGGAAGATCTCATTGAGGCTTACAAGTCAATCCGTGAGTCAGCTGAGGATAGTGACCTTACTGACTCACAGGTCACACAGATTTATGACTCTGTTGGTGGCCAAGAAGAATACACCTCAATGATTAAGTGGGCTCAAGCGAACCTATCACCTGAACAGATTCAAGCCTATGACTCCACAATTGATAACGGAGACATGGCACAGATCAACCTTGCTCTTGGTGGGCTGTTAGCTAAGTACCAAGATGCAGTTGGTAAAGAAGGTAAGACTATTCAAGGGAACACTGCAACAGAAACAGCTGGATATCGAAGTCAAGCTGAACTACTGCGTGCAATGAATGATCCTAGGTACGACACTGATCCTGCTTACAGGAGTGATGTATTTAAAAAGCTTGAACTCTCACCGGAAATTCAATTCTAATTAATGGCTACAACCCTTACTCTCCCTCGTAATGTTTGGGAGGAATTTTGTTCGTGGGTTACGTCCACTAATAACCGTATGTATGTAGGTTGGTTTGGCACGCTAATGATTCCTTGCCTGCTAACCGCCGCCACCTGTTTCATCCTGGCATTTGTTGCCGCACCTCCCGTAGATATCGATGGAATCAGAGAACCCGTTGCAGGATCACTCCTCTACGGAAACAACATTATTTCAGGAGCCGTCGTTCCATCTAGTAACGCAATCGGGCTCCATCTATACCCCATCTGGGAAGCCAGTTCACTTAGTGAATGGCTCTACAACGGAGGACCATATCAACTCACGGTCTTCCACTTTCTCACTGGTGTCTTCGCTTATATGGGACGCGAATGGGAACTTAGTTACCGACTTGGTATGAGGCCTTGGATTAGTGTCGCATACTCAGCACCAGTCGCAGCCGCTGCCGCCGTATTCTTGGTGTACCCCTTCGGTCAGGGATCGTTCTCTGACGGTATGCCACTTGGTATTTCAGGTACCTTCAACTTCATGCTTGTGTTCCAAGCGGAGCACAACATTCTTATGCACCCTTTCCACATGCTTGGTGTGGCTGGTGTGTTTGGTGGAGCGTTATTCAGCGCGATGCATGGCAGTCTTGTCACGTCATCCCTAGTACGTGAAACAACCGAAACTGAATCACACAACAATGGATATAAATTTGGACAAGAAGAAGAGACCTACAACATCGTTGCAGCGCACGGCTATTTTGGCCGCCTTATTTTCCAGTACGCTAGCTTTAACAACAGTAGGAGCCTCCATTTTCTCCTTGCCGCTTGGCCTGTTGCTGGCATTTGGCTTACCAGCCTTGGTGTGTCTACGATGGCATTTAATCTAAATGGTTTTAATTTCAATCAATCAATTATTGATTCTGAATCTCGCGTCGTTAATACTTGGGGAGACGTTCTCAATAGGGCTAACCTTGGTATTGAAGTGATGCACGAGCGCAACGCTCACAACTTCCCCCTCGACCTGGCTGCTACAGAGTCGAAACCTTTAGCACTTGCTTAATGAAGATTTTTCTAGACACAGCTGACACAGATACAATTGAAACTTATTTCAGCACAGGATTAGTAGACGGAGTTACCACAAATCCAACACTCATTATGAAGAGTGGTGAGAACTCTGAAGATGTCTATCAAAGAATTAAAGACATCGGGGTGAAGGATATCAGTATGGAAGTGATGGGGGATGCCAATGAGATGTTGAGAGAAGGTCTACGACTATCAGAAAAGTTTGGATCATCTACAACAATCAAAGTCCCTTGTACCCGTGAGGGTCTCCTTGCTTGTAAGGAGCTTAATAAGAATGGAATCCGTACGAACGTAACATTGATCTTCTGTGCAGCACAAGCAGTCCTAGCAGCAAAGGCTGGAGCAACCTATGTCTCCCCATTTGTAGGACGTTTAGATGACCAATCAGTTTCAGGTCTAGAAGTTGTCAGATCCATCTCTGAACTATATCGAATACATGGCGTAAGGACTAAAGTCTTATCTGCTTCAATTAGAAGTGTACAACGTGCAATCAGGTCTTGGTACAACGGTGCTGAGATCTGCACAGTACCTCCTAAAATATTCGATCAAATGTATAACCATATCCTTACTGATAAGGGTATGGAGATTTTTGAAAAAGATTTTACACACACTACTTAACTTTAATGATTAACAAAATTGCACTCTCCACTATTGCTGTGGCTTCCTTTTCTGCTCCTGCTTTCGCAGGTGCTTATGTCAACGTTGAATCCAACTCTGGCTTTGCTGGGAATGACTACGGTGCCACTTTGCTGGAGACCCATCTTGGAGTCGAAGGTACAGTGAACTCCGCATCTTGGTACATCCAAGGTGGTCCTGCTATCACCTTCCCTGATGGTGCTGACTCCGTTGGTGCTGCTTCAGGTAAAGTCGGTGGCAGTGTTGAAGTCACTAAGCGTACCTCTATTTATGGTGAGGTAGCTGCAGCCACAGCTGAGGGAATTGATTTTGACGATGTATCGGTTGGCGTGAAAGCTGGCCTCAAGTATAAGTTCTAAACGTAACGTACGTTCATCCTCATGGAAGAAACGATCTATCAAATACATCTAACCACCCCTGCATTAAAGCAGATCTACAGAACAATATGTTTCCACCTAGCTCAGTGGCCGGGTGGTGATCCACTAGAGCAGGAAGCGTTGATTGAATTGAAAGATAATTTCTTCAGGATTGTGCTTGAAGCACAGTTTCAAGAGGACGCATAACACTCACACCATGGAACGGGGGTGTGGTACTTCACGGAGTAATTCATCATGCCTAATGTTGAACTGAAAGCTCGCGTCCAAGAGCAAAAGGCTGCACAAAAGCAAGCCAAGCTGAAGTATCGCGGCGTTACCTACATTAAACCTGGCAAGTAGACTTTATGGGGAGGTGCAATTCCTCCCCTGCCTATTGGCAACGGCCCGTACGCGGATACCCTTTGCCGTCTAGACGGTGGGATAGACCACATATGACAATTGAATACTCTAAGCGCTTAGAGATAAAGTAAACCTTATCTCGTTAATTTAAGAAAAATGGCTGATACCCTAGTATCCGGCTTGTATGGCGGTGCGCCTACACTTGCCGCTACTCTTGGTGATGCGTATGACGCCGGTGTACAAACTGGCAAATATTCTACGTATCTGAAACTATTCTCTGGTGAGCTGTTCAAGGCTTATCAGAATCGGAACATCGCTAAAGATCTCTGCACTCGCCGTACTCTCAAGAACGGTAAGAGTATGCAGTTCATCTTCACTGGTGGTCTGGAAGCTTACTACCATGTCCCTGGTTCCCCAATCCTGGGTGCCACGGCTGATGGTGGTACTACTGCTAACCAAATGCCAGTTGGTGAAAAGACGATCATCATGGATGACCTGTTGGTCGCCAGTACTTTCGTCTACAACTTGGATGAAATTCTTGCTCATTACGACTTGCGTGGTGAGATCGCACGTAAGATCGGCTACAGCTTGGCTGATGCATACGACAAGAAAATCTTCGCTGCTGCCGCTAACGCAGCACTGCAGCCCCGCGCTGTAACTGGCCAGAACTCTGGTGCAACTATTGAAATCGGCTATGCGAACCGTGCTGGTGAAGCTAACCACTCAGCCAAACTGGTTGAGGCTTTCTTCGCTGCAGCTACTCGCTTCGATGAGACCAACGTACCTGCTGATGGACGTGTTGCCGTTCTGCCTCCTCAGAGCTACTACAACCTGATCACTCAGGTAAGCAACAACCTCATCAACCGCGATGAAGTTGGCTCTGGTCTGCAAGGTGGTAATGGTGTGTACAGCATTGCTGGCATCAAGATCCTCAAGTCCAACAACCTACCTAGCGCAGCTGTTACTCACACTGATGGTGAGAACAATGATTACTCTCACGCTGCTCGTAACTTCCAAGGCATCATTATGCACAAGGATTCTGTGGGCGTTGTTGAGGCTATCGGTCCTTCCGTTCAAACTACCTCTGGTGACGTGTCTGTCATGTACCAGGGTGACCTGATCGTTGGTCGCTTGGCTATGGGTGCATCGCACCTGAACCCTGCTGGTGCTGTTGAGATCGTTGCAGGTGGTGGTTCTTCTAACGCCAACCTGACTGCACGTTCTGAGAGTGCTACTGTCAACGAGCGTATTAGCGTCGCTTGATTTTTTATATGGGAGTCCTTTCGGGGACTCCTTTTTTTTATATCTATACGACATGTCTATTCCTACTAATGCTGTGTCCACCGAACTGGATGCTGTAAATCAAATACTTAGCTCAGTGGGACAGGCACCTGTCACCACTTTGGATATGAAAAACCCTGAGGTGTACATCACCTTGGAGACACTTAGAGAAGTCAACAGACAGGTACAGTCTGAAGGTTGGACTTTCAACACTGAAAATCATGTTGAGTTAACACGGAACAGTGTTACCAATAAGATCACCTACCCAACCAATGCTCTAGCTGTTGATGCAAACGAAGATAAATATCAAGGTAAATACGATATCGTAAAAAGAGATGGGTTCTTATACGACAAGAAAGAACATAGCTATACCTTTACTGAGGACCTTGTTGTTGACATGGTATGGTTGTTCTCTTTTGACGACGTACCAAAGATTGCTCAAACATACATCATTAATCGTGCTGCACGTCTAGCGTCTGTGAAACTTGTTGGTGACTCTGAGTTGTACCAGCTACTGCAAGAACAAGAAGCTCAGTCACGTGTTGCTTTGTTGGAGTATGAAACCAACCAAGGCGACTACAATATGTTTGGATGTAAGGAAGGCGAATACTACGGAGCAAGTTATCAACCATTTAATGTGCTTACACGATGACAGCAATTTCACAGAAGATACCTAACTTGTTTGGTGGTATTAGTCAGCAACCTGATACCAAAAAGATACCAGGACAAGTACGAAGACTAGAAAATGGATACCCTGAATTTGCACTTGGCCTGTTGAAAAGACCTGGCGCAAAGTATGAGCAAGACCTATGTGGTTGTGCAATCAGTAACTCCACTCCTGAAGGTGTCTGGTTTGAAATCCTTAGGGATGCAAATGAAAAGTACATATGTCAATACACAGTTGAAGAGATCAACAGTGTTAAAGTTCCAGATGTAAAAATTTGGAGAATGTCTGATGGCTTTGAGATGTTTGTTGATAGGTCTTTACTGTTAACACCGACTCAGTACGCTGGATCTGATTTTCAAGGGTCGCTTGGCAACACATCACCACCAGCAAATTCACTGCAAGATGTAATTGATAAGTGGGGTGCTTATGACACAGCAATGTGGTTTTTTTACAACAACGTAAAAAATCACAAGCAGAGTTTATACGATTATGCAAAGAGTACACATGATGCCAGTAGTAGATCAGAGAGCAAGTACGAACTGAGCTCAACCTTTGATTACGGCAACGTACATACATGGCTCAAGTGGGGTGCTGCTGTTCACCAAGAGACTGGGACTACTTACTGGTTCGACAACAGTACAGTGACAACTACCGCACCTACTGGATTTACATTAGGCAACGAGAGGACTAGTGATAACCCTAACCTTGCGGCAATGGGTTACAAGCTGTATGAAGTTGTGATTACTACAGCTGGATCTGGAACACCAAGTACTCCTGGGAACTTCTGGGATGGTTGGAAAAGCCCGAGAACAAGGAGAATGGCAAGTGGCCATCAGTACGGTCAGTACATAAATGCGCTAGATAGTTACAACACAACCAAACTTGGACCTCTATTTTCTACAAACTATTTAGGAGTAACCGATACAAAAAACTTAGAGTTCCTTACTGACAATGATGTAACTTACATCCTGAATAAAGAGAAGGTTGTTAGCTATAAAGCTACGACATCACCACAAGGCTTGCCTGATTCGTGGCTGGTAGAACTGCGTACGTTTGTACCGGCAGGAGCTTACACTATTAATGTGCACTGGAAGCAGATTAGCACTCCATCTAACACTGGCACTTTCCCCAACCCTGCTTCTAATCATACATACAATGGATCTAGTTTAGATGCTTTCTATACATCAATTACTGACACAACAGGTAACGCACACGGTTCACAAAGTTCGATCTACACAGTAGAAAGGTTTAACAATGTCATTCATTTTAAACCAGCAGCTGATTACGAAATTACTGACATTGAAGTATTAGGTCCTGGTCTTGATTACATCATTGCTGTACACAATGAAGTCAGTGATGTAACCAGACTACCGCAGAGTGGATTTTCTGGGAAAAAAATTAAGGTGGTTAATACTGAAAGTATTGACGTAGATGATATGTACGTTGAGTACATTATACCTGACGTTACTACTGAAGGCACTGGGGGTGAAGGTACTTGGACTGAGTGTGTTAAAGGCGGTATTGCGTATGAACTAGATCCACTCACGCTGCCACACAAGCTTGTACGGACCAGTGCAGGCTACTTTGAATTAAAGCCCATTACATGGGAAGACAGGAGGGTAGGTGATGCAATTACTAACCCTGATCCAGCTTTTGTAGGTAAAAATATAAACGGTATGTTCTTTTATAGAAACCGTTTATGCTTCCTGACTGGATCTCATGTACAGATGAGTAGAGCAAATAAACTCTACGACTTCTTCGCTAAGTCAGCAATGGCTGTTGGTGACGATGATCCTGTTGATGTATCTGCAGTGTCCACAAGACCTGTTGACTTATCCTATGTTTCTCAAACGTCCGTTGGTGTCGTACTGTTTGGTACATCAGAGCAGTTCCTGTTAACCACAAACAATGACATCCTGAGTCCAAAGACAGCTACCATTAATACTATTAGTAAGTTCAATATTGACACCAAGTTAGAAGCTAAGTCAATGGGAACGTCAACTGTCTTCTTCTCTAAAACAAAGAACTTCTTAAGTTCATTTGAATTAGTAGGATTAAGTAGTACTTCAGCTCCTAACACGTTTGAGCATACACAGATTGTGCCTGAGTTGTTGCCTGCCACTATTGATAAAGTAGCTACATCACCACCTAAGAGTATCCTTTGCTTTGGTGAGACAGGTACTGAAACAATCTACCAATATAGATTTCTACGTGTTGGTGAAAGGGAGCTAGCTACAGCTTGGTATCAATGGAGTTTGCCTGGAAAGTTGGTTCATCTTTTCTTTGATGATCGTGATCTCTATGCAGTTATCCATGACAATAATGATAGGTGCTATTTAGTTAGCTACAATCTTAATCAAGCGAACACAACAGGGTATCTAAAAGTAGATGACTTCCAGTTTGACCCTTGTCTTGATATGTGGGTACTAAACCCTGCTTCTGAATATGACAGTACAACTGATGAAACCATCTATTATCTTCCGTACTCTGGTAACTTCACCAAGCGTACATATGCAGTACTGTTAGACACAGCTAACCAGCAGAGCCTAGAGGGTGAGTCTTCTTACTTCTATGCTGATAGTACAGAAGCAGCCTCAGTAGACATCAGACCGCTTAGTGGGCCAACCACTGACGCTTATGGCCTTGTGACTTGGAAAATAAGTGGTGATCTACGAGGCAGAGATATTATCTTTGGCTTGAAATACACAATGGAAGTTGAGTTACCTACTATCTACCTGCAAGGTGGCGATGCTCAAAGCCCACAAACCGATTCTGACAGTGATCTAATTCTGAAGCAGCTGAAGGTGTTGACTGGACCAAGCGGTCCTATTTCTTACAAAGTTGACATTAAAGGTATTGAACCTGTTACATATACAAAGGTGAATACTGATATTGGCGACTACACATACAACGCTCTGAACGTCTCGCTTGGGGACACAAAGACTGTGCCGGTTTTCCAACGTAATAAGAACGTGACAATTACGGCCATCGGTGACTCACCATTACCAGTCAATCTTTTGTCAGTTACGTGGGAAGGAAGAGCAACAAGTAAATTCTATAGAAGAGTCTAATGTTAATTGCAGGCGGAGTCGCAGCCTTAGGGGCTGGATGGTCGTGGTATGAAAAAGAAGATGCATACTCACGGCAACGTGGAGCTGCACGTAAGCAATTCAAGATCCAAGAGCAACAAAGGCTTGAAAACTACACGTTGCAAAAACAACAAGTAGAGAAAGCAAATGCTTACACTCTGAAGATCTGGGATCATCAGCTAAATCAGTACAACAAACAATTGGAATGGAACAGGGATGCATTCAATATCGCATCTACTGATTATCAAATCCAGTTCAATGACCAGCTGGCCGCTGCCATGGTCGAGTCACAACAGATGGAACAGCAGCGTGTCCAGTCATCTGGTAGAGCAGCAGCGAGTGGCAGCACAAGTGCTTCCGCTATGAGAGCTGAGGCTATTGAAGGTGAAGGTGAGTACGGAAGACAGCAAGCAATACAACAACAAAACCTTATTGGAAGACAAGAGGGTTTGATGCGTGCACTGGATCAAGTAGCCAGGGATATAAACATCGCTAACGAACAGGCATATGCAAACGTTGCTTTTGCTCCTGAGCTGCAGTCAATTGGTGTATTTAGGTCTGGTACTTTCCAAGGACCTGAACGTCCTAATCAGTTCATTTCTGGATTCAATTCAATTGCATCTGGAATGAAAATGGCAGCACCATTTGTACCTAAAGCGTCTGAAGCTAATACATTCGGAGATAAGATTAAGAATGCTTGGGGGAAACTGGCCTAACTACTTAAATAAAACAAATGAGTTTTCAAATAAGGGTTCCATATCAGGGCTATGTACAAGCCCAAGGGTTTCGTCCTGCCCAAGCTCCTGATACAACCCGACAGCTACGGCAAAATGCACAGGTAGAACAACAGAATATCAAGCGTGAGTATGAGCAAGTACAAGCCTATAAAGGCCAAATGCGAGCTCATAAAGAACAACGTGAGCAGATTGAATCTGCTATGGAATTGGCAGAACTCAAGGAGTTCTCTGGAACTATTAAAGGGCTAGTTGGCATTGGTGCACAGGCTCTAGTTGATAACGAAAAAGCTATTGGCCGTGCACAAGCTGCAAAGAACCTGCCTGAACAGCAGCGCCTTGCACAACAACAGTACGACAAAGAGTACGAGGCTGCCAAAGCTCAAGGTTTGAATGACATGGATGCTGCTGCTCTGGCAGCAAAAGGTTATGGCTATGCAATCATCAACAGCATCAAAGGACGTGGCGGTCATAGAGGTAATGCACAGCTGACTGCAACCTTTGAGGTTGTTGGTAAACAGCTTCCGTCAAAGATCAAAAGTCATCTCAATAGCCTAAAGGATGAAGAGGGTAATCCTCTTGTTACTCCTATGACAACTCCTGCTGAATATGCAGGGATCTTAGAAGAAGTTATTCAAGCAAACTTGGCACCATTTGGTGACCTGAACGCTGACTTCAGGGCTGCACATATTGACAAGTATGTGGATGAAACCAGGGGTAAACTGCTTGCTGCACACAGCACTCTACACAACAAGAGTGTGTCGTTTAAAGAGAAGCAGGACATCAAGAATCTATGGATTACTGGGCAGATCACTACAGATAAGGCGTTGTTAAAACTATCTACTGAGTTAGATGACAATAAATCTACCGAAACGTTTCTAGGTCTAGCTGGAGGATGGCGTGTACTGGAGTCCTGGATAAAAGAAGGTATTGATGTTGGTTTTCTGAAAGCTTCTGACATCACAAAGATGTTCAATGAAGCATCTGATGGTAAGCAAAGTTATGCCAGCCGGTTTAAAACCAAGCTCAAGGCGTTCCTTACTTACGAGAATACAAAGAAAATCAAGGATGGTGAGCAAACACTACGTGAAGAACGCTTAGCTATCAACCTGCGTGACAAGGAGATTAGAGACGAAGTAATTGCCAAAGAGAAGGAGCTTAAGAGACCTCTAACTGAAGATGAGCTTACTGAAATGTATGGAGATGAGGAGAGGAAGAACGGAGTTAAGTTTCCCTTCCTTGAGTTCATCCGTAGTGGCCTTTCATGGGATGACCAACAGCTAGCTGAAGCACGAGAGATGCTTCAAAACGCTGTGACAGGTGGATACATTAACCAAAAGCTAGTTAGGTCAGTTCCTAATTATCAACTTCAACAGGAGTTTATGCCTCTAGCAATTGAGGCGGAAACAAAACAAAGAGGAACTGTCTACGACAGGGTTGCCAAAGGTGTTGATGGAGAACTGCTGCAGAAATTCAATATCGGACCTAATGACCAAAGGACTGTTGAAGCGGAAGCAGCAATACAGCAGGGAAGAGCAATGCTTGAACAATTTTATCAAATAAATTTAGCAACTATGCCTCCAGACAGGGCGGCTGAAAATGCAGGATTCCAAGTATCTGAGATGATCCAAAAGGGGGAAGGTATTTTTAAACAAAACCCCAAACCAAATCCAGGTGATCGTTTCCCATTGATTGGAAATCAACCAAGTGATTTGGAAAACAGGACTAAAGCACAGGCATTCCTTCAACCAACCATGAAGATGCTTCACGAGCACGGTAAGGAAGCCCTTGGGATGAAAGGTACATTTGGTACACAAGAAGAAGTCGAAGCAACACTCAAGAACTTTACTGAAACTGGTCAAATCAATGATGCTCGTATGCGTTATACAGCAAGCATCATGGATGAGAACCGACTACACGTATTAGAAAGAGCTGCAAATGCATATGGTCTGAAGGTTGAATTCCCACCGGTACGTGCACTGGCACCTGGGACTAATGCAGCTTTAAACAATAACCCAACTGCCAAGATACTTCAACGTCACAAAGCCATTAATGGGGTAAAAAGAGTATCAAACTTTGAGCAAGACGCTTACGTGCCAATCGCTAGACAAGGTTTGACTCCTATGGAACGTGCGTACCTGCGGACAATTCGATGGGCGGAGGGTACTCATAAAGCTGATGGATATAAAATGATGTTTGGTGGGTCATTGATTGAAGACTTTTCAGCTCACCCAGATCGTGTAAATAAAGCAGGTGGTTACTCAAGTGCAGCAGCTGGTGCATACCAGATCATGCCTGCAACATGGAAATTGGCTGGTGGTGGTGCATTCACACCTGAACGCCAAGATGATGCAGCACTCTTTTTGATAAGAAAGCGCAATGTTGATCCTAATCAACTACTGACCGTAGAAATAATGCACAAACTGTCACCAGAATGGGCAAGCATTCCCAATAAACAAAACAAGAGTCACTACGGCCAACCAGCTAAAAAACACAAAGAGATGATGGATTTTTTCCTGAATGCACTGGCTGAAGAGAGGTTTGGACTTTACTAACTTACTTTC
>CENW01065275.1_pt1 | contig 11760 bp, 17 predicted proteins | sample 530241 | NCBI WGS metagenome assembly CENW01 (sample SAMEA2619818, study PRJEB7988) | marine metagenome | isolation source: saline water (ENVO:00002010), including | reverse complement strand
CCTTCAATAATCCGGGTTGATAAAGCGTTGCTATAATTTTTTGTAATGGAATGAAAATTTCCATATTCAGAGGATTTTTGTCCTCAAGTATCAGCGCTTAAAATTTAGCTGAGAAATTACTATGTTCATCGATAACGACTTTCCCAAGCTGTTGGGTGCGGAACTGTACCGCCCCCACCCGGCTTATGTCGTGGAGATGGCTTGCGAGCCCGTCGTAGTCCACGACTTCACCAAGCAGCCTGGTCAAACCGTGCAGCTGGATCGTTACCGCTTCTTCGGTAACCCCGGCACCAAGACCAGCCGCGAGCGTACCCAAGACCAAACGATCGGAACTGCCAACAGCCGTTCTATCGTGAAGGACAAGGTGCTTGTGTCTCTCCGCGAGTACACCGGCCCTGCCGATCCGAACAACACCAACCTCCCGAGCACCTTCAAGATTGCTCGCGAGACCCTGATGACCGCTCAGCGTCTTCTGCTGGACACCGGGAACCTCAACATGTTCCACCAGTCCATCGGTTCGCTGACTCTGCTGGACGACTATCGTCGTTGGCGCGATCGGGTGTTCCTGGACGAGCTCTTCAAGTCTGAGTCTCGTGGTCAGGCAAGCGATACCCAAGGTGGTTTCTACTACCCCAACGGCAAAGGTAAGACTGGCGTCACCGTCGACACCTATACCGCTGCTGAATTCGCTGCTGAGCGCTATAAGTTCAACGTTAAGACCGACCTCCTCGAGGTTGTCAAGAGCCTGCGTAAGCGTAACGTCCCTGTTTTCCAGGATGGCTACTACCGCTGTATTGCTGATCCCTCCTTCATGAAGGATCTGCGTGCTGATCAAGGCTTCCGCGAGGTTGCTCGTTACCCCGGCATGGGCGCACCCAACCCTCTGATGGGTATGGCTTCCCCCAACGCCTCTCTGTACCAAGGTGGCCAATACGGCCAAGCCCAGTTTGTGGCTGGCGAACCTGTGATGCCTTCCGGCTTTGTGTTTGAAGGTGTTCGTTTCTTCGAGACCACCAACATGCCTAGCAAGACCGCAACCGTTAACTACGGTGACGGTGCTGGTGCTGTTACTGGTCGTTCAACTCCTCCCGGACTGTTCTTCGGTCCTCAGGCAGTTGGCGTTGGTATTGGTGGCCCGAACGCTCAAGTTCTCATCAACAACAACGACGACTTCAGCCGCTTCATCATCCTCATTTGGCAGCTGTATGCAGGTTTCGCGAACCTGAATAAGGACTTCGTGACTACTGCCTTTACCATCGTCGATCCTTGAGGAGGTATAACTAAATGGCATCTTACACCGAAGAAAAGGGCGCTATTCTGCACCCTGGTAATCAAATTAACCGCCTGTCCTCCTACAACACCGAAGGTGTTTATGGTTGGCCTGGCATCGAGGCTTACGAGCTTATTGGTTACGCCAAAATTACCAATAAGTCCGGTACTAAAGCTGACTTCAAAACCCTGGATCTGATTGTCCCTTCTCCCGATCGTCGTCCTGATGATCGTGTGCGCGATGATCGTACTTCCTTGGTTGTTCAAGCCAGCTCCGAGCGTCCTGCTTTCATCTATGGCGTTTCCCTCGCCATTGGTCAAGACAGCCCTAGCGCTGGTGAGCCCTCTTACCCCGCTTCTCCGCTGACCGCTGACATTCAAGGCACCAACACCGAAGTTCTCTGCTTAGGTGGCGACAACTCTGGCGCCCCTGGTCTGCCTTCTTCTACCGTCACAAACGGCCTTCGTGCTGCCGGCGCAAGCCTGACCATCGGTGCTTCCGGCATCGCTCAGGGCACCAGTGACGTTTCTGCTGGTCATGCTCCTTTCCTGACCTCTATCACCAACTCAGGTTCTACCTACACTGGTGCTGACTTTGCTGATGCAATGATGTTTGAGACCACGTCTGATTTGACGTTCAAGGTCTTCAACATGAACGCTGTGGCAAACACCGGCGCTGCTAATGGTGACGGTGTGTTCATCTCTGACGCCGACGCTGATGCTGGCAAAGCTGCCTACATCATCGCTCGTGTTAACTATCTGCGTCCCGCAGCTGCAGCTTCCTTCAATGACATTGTTGGCATGCTGGACTTCGCCTCTCAAGTGGGCGGTAGCGACAGCTGATTTTCTGTTACCTCTTTTATGCGGCGGGTCACCACGACCCGCTTTTTTATTGCTTGTAAGTATTTACTTTGGTAGGCTATATCAGTAATTAAAGGTAGTCATGCTCTATCAAAACCGTATCACTGGAGGATTAGTTGAGGTCGTCTCTCAGCATGGAGAGGGCATTCTTATGTGTCTAGATGCGAATGAAGAAGTAATTTATATTGACGAGGATGATCTGACTCCGCACCTCGATGCAACTATGGAGCAGGAGCGTAATGAAACGCGGCTGACCGAGTCTCTTGCTGCAGAGGGCGTGAAGCCAGCCAAGCCTTCCAAGAAAGAAACCTTTCCTATTGACACTCGCGTAAATATCAATCTTGCTTCAGCACGTCAGATTGCAGATGCTCTGCCAGGAGTTGGTTTAAAGACTGCACGCGACATCAAAGACTTGCAACTTACTCTTCCCGGTGAGCGTTTCTCACGCCTTGAGCAACTCAAAGGAGTAAAGCGTGTGGATTGGGAAGAAATTTTCAAAGAAAATCTTGTACGTGTCGAGTGATTATTGGCGCGTGTTAATCTGTTATTGGTGCATATAGTCTTTGCACGCTAATGCGAAGGTGAGCATTAATGAAGCTTGATACTTTCTTAAAGTCAAAAGTACGCTGGCACTTGGGGTACAACACTACGTCGATCCCTGCTGGTGACTTGGCACGATTGGAAGAGGCTTTGGATAACGTACCAGATTCGTTTTGGTATTCCAAGATTGTTGAGCAGGTTGAGCGGTGTGACGAGGCTGAAAAGCGCACCGACATGACTGGCACTATGAATAACTCAACCGTTCCACGTGGACGAGTTGAGTCAATTGCTGGCGACGTTGATCGTACTATCGCAACCACGGACTTCAAGGAGACGTTGAAGACGTGGACGCAAATTTATATGTACGAGACTGATCGTTTGGCGTTGCATTTATATGTACCTAATTACAGAAATCCTGAGCAAGCTCGTTACAGGTTCAACAGGGAAGGTGCTGAATTTATCCAGGCTCTTCCTGGTCCTGCTGATGTTGCTGTCGGCACCCGCCTCATTCTCGAAACCAATCACCGATAATATGGCTAAACAGGTATCGCAATCTCAGCTTGCTGGGCTCCTCAGACAGGAAGGAGTAAAAGAGGATTTAATTCCTACCATGGTCGCGATCAGCCAAGCTGAATCCGGCTTGAATCCGAGAGCCTTGAATCCCGACAGGAGCACAGGTGATTATTCATTTGGTCTCTATCAAATCAACATGATTGATGAACCGGGCTACATGCTCGGTGCTGAGCGCCGCAAAAATTTGGGGCTTAGAGCTAACGAGGAGTTGTATGACCCCAAAACCAATGTGCGGGCAGCGAAAGCAATTCTTGATTCGCAAGGTTTAGGGGCCTGGTCAGTTTATAAGTCCGGGGCGTATAAGCAATATTTACCAGAAGCTCAGCAAGCCGCAGGAGTCTCTACTTCTATGCCGGAGCCCACTGCTCCTCCTCCGGTGGATAGTAAAGCTACTGATGAAACATCTGAGAAGAAAAACTCCGAGTTTTTAAAAAGCTACATCGGTGGTGGTTTAGGAGCTACCCGTGCTCTTGCACCACCAGCTGCTCCCAAATCTATAAATGTATTGGGACTACTGCAAAGTGCTTTTAAGGCACCTGAATTGATGGACTGATGCGATTTGCGGCGATACCTGGATATAGCCAATCGTTTCCTGTCACGTACAGGAATATGTACAACGACTATCAGCTTCTGACGGCAGGCTTTAGTGATCCGTTTAATATGAAACGAGCAGAAAAACACACACCATGTGATCTGGTTGTTTCATACACAGGCGAAAACGATCCCCGCTACCAGTTAAATAATCCTGCATATATGAGAGAAGTTACGCGCTCATACGCTGACTCGATGCCAGGTGTGGTCGTTAACAAGCAACCGGTTCAGGCGACATGGTAAAACCCACGACTAGAGCTGGCTACATGCTCGGATTACGCCGAGATAATAGACCTGACGATAAAGATGGTCCAAGTTTGTTTGGAAGACCACAACGACCTAGGATGGCAGGGGATGTGTTGCCGCTAGACTTACTAGAGCCAGGTGAACAACCTGTGCCTTATACAACGGGATCGATACTACGCCAAGGCTTGCGTGGTACGCCTCCTTCCCCTCCTAATTTGCAAAATTTTACGAGATAATGGGACAAGCAAGAGAAGAAATGGGCGGAGTACCGATGCCGCATGAGGCGCTTGATGACCCCTCTAAAGCAATGCGTATGGCAGGCAGCGCAATTATGGGAGATTCAGACTCTGGATCTGGCCTCGATACACAAAAGAGCACCGGCTACGGCGCTGGTTCTATTTCGAAACAGCCTCGCTCTAAATACTTACAAAAAGCTAGCGGAGCGCAAAGTTTTTAATCATGTCAAAAAACAAAATGCCACCTGAGCTTCTTGCTCATTTCAAGAAAAAGCAAGAAGACAAAGAGGGAAAGGGTGAGGAAAAGATGACTGACAAAGAGAAACGCAAGGATGCTTTGAAGAAAGCAAGATCCCGCATGGAAAAGAAGGACAAAAAAGAAGATTGATCTGATACCGCTATAATACATTTAAAGAAACCCGCTGAGAAGAAGTGTCAAGCAGTAGTTCTAATAAACAGCCGTTGATGGTCGATCGTCCGGCAACGACGTCCACTTTATTGACGGTTGCTTCTGGTCAGGCGTTTAGCACTAACCTTATCCCGACTGCTGTTGGTAACGCGACCAAGATCTTTGACGCTGATTCCGGGCAGACGGACACTTCGATTTCAGGTGCTTACATCGACGAAATTTTTCTGCGCTACACCAAGCGCACGACTGAAAAGATTGACGCTCAGTCTGCGACAACAGGCACATACTCTGCAAACGGTACCACGATTACGGTAACAATTTCTGGTGGTCACAATCTGCAAGTTGGGCAAAAGACTTTTTTAGACATTACGAGCCGTAGTTCAGGCACAGATCCAATTGATTTGGAGGCGACAGTGTTGACTGTTACTCCAACTACATTCACGGCAGCCATTCCGAGCATTAGTGGCACAATTACCGGTAATGTTGATGTGTTCCTACCCATTGACATTTGTTTTTACCTAGTGAACGTAGGTACTGTCAGTAATACAAACCAATTTTTCCCGCTTTTTGTTTCTAGCGTAGAGGCGGTTGCAGAAAATCTTTCTTATAGTCTCACTATCAAAAAAGATTTACCTTTAATTAACCACCCAACTGTTCAAGCGGGTGCAAATTTCGACGGTGCTAACAGCCAGATTGCGCCAAAACAGCGTGGTTTGATGCTGCGCCGTGGTCAAGCTCTCTACGCAGCCGTCAGTGGTTCCACTGCACTCACAAATGGCTTCTATGTAGGCGTGCAAGGCGGCTTCTATTGATAAAAAACCATGCCTTTTGGACTAAACAAGTTCAAAAGCTCGTCATCAGGGCCTTTTGACCGCAATCAAGACAAGAATTTTACTAAATTAACGTCTTTTCAGGGGCCAAATCGCCGCGCAGCGGCTCCTAACCCTTTTGACATCACAAGAAACCCTGAAGAAAGCAGCGAAGTCAGGTTTTATAACCAAGATTCTCTTTGGTCGCGTTGGAGAAGAGGATACGAGCTGTATTCTGTTACTCAAAGCACTCTAGGCTCTACTTTTCGGGAGCGTAAGTCGCGTGGTGACTACCGACTTTACTTTTCGTTCCAACAATTTCCTGGTATCTTCGTACCGGCACGTTTATTCACATATCCCTCAGCAAGTAATGAGATTGGCGAACAATTAGTAGGAATGCGTGACACAAACGCATTTTCTTTTTACGATATAGGCATTCCAATTGAGGAGGTACGCTATTTATCTGATGCAGTTACCGCAACATACAGTCAAGCAGGTACAACGATCACTGTCACTAAATCAGATCATAACTATTTTATCGGTGATCAGATTTATCTTGACTTTACGACCGGTGGCGCGACAGATGCAACATTAACGATCACTGCTCGAACACAAAACACATTTACGCTGACAGCAGCTACATCTGCTACTACAAGCGGCAATGTGACTTACTATTTGTCTGCAGCATTTACAGATCCAAGATGGACTACCACGCGAGTTAAGCTTCGTGAGCTCCCTGAACAGGTAGGTTTGTTAAAAGATGAGCGTATGACAGACAGGGTCATTGAACGTGATCCTGGTATAAGTGCCACGTACTCGCGATCGTTTTCGACAGTAACTGTCACGACCAGCTCAGCGCACGGTCTGGCTACCGGAAACAAAGTTTTTCTTGATGTTTCTACAGGTGTTGTGGCATCCGGTAGATATTCGATTACCGTCACAGGCTCTACAACCTTTACATTTTTAACGATAACAAGCGGGACCACAACAGGAAACGCAAAGGTAAATAGACTAATTCGAGGGTTTGATTACACCGATTATGTTGGCTTTACCGTCACAGGTTCGGACGCAACCACGAAAGAAATTATTTTTCAACGCAAGGATAGCTACGGAGCGAAAACCGTAGCTGGCAACACAGCAACTGTTGTTCCAGCACATCGTGGTTTTCAAGTTGGTCGTTTTCTTACTACAGAATTGAGATGGCAGTGTAGTTGTCAAGACTATACAAAGAGAAGAGGCTACAATCTATTTGAAGATAGAACTAAGAAGAAGTTTCCAGTAACTCCTGTCGAAAATTTACGTCCAGGTCAGACTTTGAGTAAGGACAATAGTCTTAGTAACACGAGGGATAATCCTGGTGTTTTCGAGGACTTTGGCTATACGACAGTGAATAATTTTTATCAAATACCTGAGTATGAAGACAAAGCAGAGTTTTCATCTCAAAATTTAATGTACTATCAACCCCGTTGGTGCAAACACATTTACGCATCGATGTGGGCATTAATCCATGACGAGGGTGGGCAACCACTTGCCCTAGCTGCTTCTTATACGCAATCAGGTCCAAATATAACAATCAGTGCGGTCGATCATGGTCTTGAACAAAATCAACGTGTAAAAATTACTTTCACCAGTGGTTCTGCTTTAGATGGTGATTATGTTATCTCTTCAGTACCAGATTCGAACACTTTCACTATTGTTTATCCTTTCAGTGATACGGCATCAGGCTATTGCGATGTGTCTAACTTGCAGCCCCATGAATATGTAGGGACTTGGCTTCTTGAACCCAGTGATCAACCTGTCGGCAAAGGTCTTGAAACTTTCTATAGGAATTTCGAGAAAGAGGTAGTCAAGTTGAAGGAGGCCGCTGAAAAGTATGTACTTGACAGGCAATTCTTCGGATGGGCTGGGACGCAAAACATTGTTGGTCAAAGAAATAATCCCGAAGATGTTGCAGATTTTAGGCCTTCTGCCGCGTCGATGTTGTTGACGGATGACATCAAAAGAGATGCACAAGGTCTGCTTGATAGGGCCGGCACGGTATTCAACACCACAAGCAGGTTCGCACAGCTAGTCAACAAGCTTTTTAACCTACAGCCCCAAGTAATTGAAAATGCAAAATTCGGCCTTATCGATCAGCCTTTGAGTGAGTACACGGATGAGTTCGAGCAAGGATTTGTGGAAGGAGGTGAGTACAAAAGTGGTCTACCTTTAGAGGCATCTGCAACTGTCGTGCAGATAGAAGGCAGCACCTATAGTCCATTGACTGACCAAGATAGAATAATTGATGCCGGGCTCTATATAAACACGTAAATGTCCGTCCAGATTCTATCCAGAAGGTCTTCCGTCTTAAAAGATCGTCCTTTTCCAGTGCGCTTAGGCGACGGTGAGTTGGCTATTAACTTCAACGCAGTCGAGCCTGGATTATTTTTTAAAGATGATGATACAGGCTTGATTAAGGCAGGACCAACACATGTAGGAGCAACAGCACCAAACGCTTCTGGTGTAGGCTTCACATCAAATAGCTTGGGCGAATCGTGGCTCGACACTACGAGCACACATGTACTTAAGATTTACGATGGTACGGCTTTTCGTACAGCAAAGGCGGTTGTATCACGAAGCGCAGGACAACCTTCGAACCCAGTAGACGGACAGCTTCACTATGATTCGACTGCCTCTAATTTATTGATGTATGACGCTACAGCAGCTGCGTGGGTCACGATCTAACTTTTAAGAAGATGATCAAGTATGCGATCGAGCTTGGTATGAACTGATTCTATTTCACGCAAAAAATCCTCTTTCAAAACATACTCGCGAGTCACTCTGTCCTGTAAGTCGTCGATCTCGTCTTGAATTCTTTCGAATCGGTGCTCAATCTTTTTATTAAAATTATTTAAGGCACGCGAAAGCCCGGTGAATGCACCAATACCTCCTGTAATCACAGCAGTAATCACCTCTGGCGACATAATACCTGTCCTATAAAGTCATTCTAAAGTATGCAACAATTTAGAATGAGTGAAACGATGTAAGTGTATATGTCGAGGTACGAGCCAAACATCGGAGGCGCTATTGATATCTTGATTGATATCATGACTGCCAACGGATTTACGTTGACAAGGCGCCCATACGATCATAACTATGGCGGCTTGGTCGAAGCTCTTATTGATTTAAAGGACGGTTTTCCTACCTTTGCACCGGAACGTGTCGGTTTCGACGCAACTACTTTCGAGGCCGTGGCTGATGGTGATGCTCTTTACATGCGTTCGTCCGACGGCAAGGTAGGCAAAGCACAGGCTGACGGGTCATTAGACGAAGCTGTTGTCGTAGGATTTGCAGATGATGATGCTGCAATTAATTCAACAGTAAAAGTTTTAGTAGCCGGTCTGTTGGATTATCCCAGCGCAATCGATCCTGGCGATGTTTACTTTTTATCAACCACAGCAGGGGAGATAAGCTTAACAGCTCCTTCTACGGCAGGCCAGTATGTCACGAGGGTCGGAGAAGGTGCCACTACAACAGAGTTTTCGATTCAAATCGAGCCTCCTATCTTATTGTCCTAATGTCAGGTACAACCGATCATCAGCCTTATGCACCTAATCAGGAAGGTGTCAATGGTGTCCTTTTAGACCTTAAAACCACCATGGCCGGTAGAACTGTTTACGCAGTGGCTGGGTTTGGTGCATTGGCTTTTGAGGATGTAACGCAAGGAGCTGCTTTATATGCAAGAGCATCCGACGGTAAGGTGGGTTTGGCAAATGCCTCTGGAACAAGGGATGAGGCAACAGTTGTTGGTTTTGCACAGACCGCGAAAAACGCAGGTGAAGAGGTCCGTTGTTTAGTTGTAGGGATTTTGGCACTATCCGGTCTTGATGCAGGGGAGCCTATGTTTCTGGCCACTAGCGATGGAGCTATTACGAAGACACCTCCAACAACAAATGGACACTTTGTTGTGCGTGTCGGTGAAGCAGCTACGACTGCAAATTTAGCGATACAGATTGAGCCACCTATTTTGCTTAGTTAGCATTTTTACTGCTGCTAAGATAAAAAGAATGAACAGCTATTGGCTTCTAACAGTTAGCTGCTAGGAAATCAAAGATGGCAACAAGACAGGCAATTATCCTAAATTCAGGTTTTTTTGAGGAGTTAAATACCTCCTCAGATAAGCTTGATTTAGCAGGCAATGATACTGATGATCTAAGTGAAGGTTCTAGTAATCAGTACTTCACAAATGCCCGCGCAAGAAGTGCGATTAGCGTCACAGATTCAGGTGGCGATGGATCATTAGCATATAACTCAGGTACGGGTGTAATTACTTATACAGGCCCAAGCGCTTCGGAGGTAAGGGCTCATTTAAGTGTTGCGACTGGATCAGGTCTTACTTATAACGCCACAAGTGGCGAATTTGGCACCAGTGCTATTCCTAATAGTCAGCTTGCTAATAGCTCTCTTACTGTTGGCTCGACAAGCATCTCTTTAGGAGGAACAGCTACAACAGTTGCTGGCCTTACTTCACTAACTTCAACAACTCTCGAAGGCTCCACGACAGTTCGTGTTGGGGCAGCGGATGCTGCCAATGGCATACTTCTCAATTCTTCTGGAATCACCTTCGAGGGCTCCAGCGCTGATGCTAATGAAACAGTCCTAACTGTTGCAAATCCGACAGCAGATCGGACGCTGACCTTACCTGATAACACAGGCACGCTTTTATCTACGGGCTCGTCTATCGCCAACGCTAATTTGGCGAACAGTTCTGTCACTGTCGGCTCCACATCCATTGCATTGGGAGCCACAGCAACCACGATTGCCGGTTTAACAAGCCTTACTTCGACCACACTTGAGGGAACGACCACTGTTCGTGTAGGCGCTGCCGACGCAGCTAATGGACTGCTTTTGAACTCTTCCGGGATCACCTTTGAAGGTTCAACTGCCAATGCACACGAGACAACCCTTTCAGTTACTGATCCGACAGCTGATAGGTCGATTGTATTCCCAGATGCTGCGGGTACTGTTGTTCTTTTGGGATCACTCAGCGTAGCCTCCGGATCCGGACTGACGTACAACAGTGGTACTGGTGAGTTTGGCACTAGCGCCATTCCAAACGGTCAGCTTGCAAATAGTTCAGTAACTGTCGGTTCCACAGCCATTGCTCTAGGCGGTTCTGCGACAACAATCACAGGTCTCACTTCGGTCACAACCACCGGTTTAATTGTGGACGATCAAACCAGTGGTTTGGCTATTCGTGATGCAGACGATGCCACCAAAATTGCTCGGTTCGACAGCGGAACAATTAGCACAGGTACGACACGCACGTTTACTTTCCCTGATGAAAACGGCACATTACTCACATCAGCATCATCGATCCCTGGTGGGAACTTTATAGATAACACATTTAGAATCAGTGATAATGGTGATAACAGTAAGAAGTTAGCCTTTGAGTGCTCGGGAATTACCGCCTCGACTACGAGGACAATGACAATTCCTGATAGTAATGGGACAATTTCCACCGAAAGCTTCGCTACCGCGATTGCAGTTGCATTAGGATAGAACTATGGCAACCCAAGTACAATTCCGTAGAGGCACAACCTCACAGACATCAGGTTTTACCGGAGCTGTTGGTGAAGTAACAGTCAACACTGATCTCAACACCACCGTTGTTCACGATGGATCTACTGCAGGCGGTTTTCCTTTACTTAGATCTGACGGCACAAACATGCAGCTGTCGGCAGGTTCATTAACTAGCTGCGCTTTGAAGTTTGCTGGAGACCCGAACACAGGAATTATTAGCGGTGCTCCTGATCAGATTAGCCTTGTGACCGGTGGAGTTGCTAGACTTACAATAGACTCATCAGGCTCAATTGCTATCCCAGGAAACGTAACGGTTTCGGGTGATCTCACTGTCACCGGGGTTATCAATTCTTCAGAAAACCTTGCATTAATTGTGGCTTTAGGCTGATATGGCAAACACTTTTAAAATTCAAACAAAGGCAGATCTTGTCACCTCAGCTATCACGAATACTGCCACAAATGTTCTCACTGCAGGGGCATCAGCTACGCACGTGCTGTTAAGCATCTTGGTCTCTAATAAAACAGGCACCTCTACAGACGTTGATATCTATTTAGTCACGAACACAGGTGATGACGTTTATTTGATCAGGAATGCCCCTGTTCCCGGTGGGGGCGCTCTTGAGATTATTTCTGGATCCAAAATTATCATGGAGTCTAGTGATAT
>CENW01143819.1_pt1 | contig 11822 bp, 18 predicted proteins | sample 530241 | NCBI WGS metagenome assembly CENW01 (sample SAMEA2619818, study PRJEB7988) | marine metagenome | isolation source: saline water (ENVO:00002010), including | reverse complement strand
GAGTTCGCACTCCTCCCATGATAGGTGTGGGAATGTTGATTTTGTGTTTGGAGATTGCGTCGTAGTATCGTTTGACATAATCGAGTCGATTTTCTGGAGGATACTCAGCAAAGATCGTCATGGCAATCAAGATGTACATGAATTGTGGTACTTCAAAGACCTTACCACTACTACGATCTTGTACGAGATATTTGTCTACGACCTGTCGAAGAGCTGCATAAGTGAATAGAAAGTCACGATCATGGTCGATAAAACTATTTACCTTTTCGATCTCTTCATCTGTATATTTGTTAAGAATATCTTTGTCATAGATACCTCTCTCAACACCCGAATTAATTTGATCACGGAGATGAGGCATGTCCCTCAATCTTCCATAAAGTCCCTTCCTCAAAGAAAACAGAAGTAGCCTAGAGGCAACAAACTGATAGTTGGGATGGTCAAGATCAATTAGATCACTCGCAGATCTGATGAGGATTTCCTGAATTTGTGCGGTAGTGATTCCGTCGAAAAACTGAATACCCGAATTGATTTCAACCTGACTGGCAGATACTTGTGCAAGCCCCTCGCAGGCCTGTTCTACCATTTTATGCATCTTCTCTAGATCAATAGACTCGATTGATCCATTTCTTTTCACTACTTTGATGCCGTTACTCATGTTCGTTTCCAAGTTTGTAATTTAAGTTTTGCTTCTAATCCTTGATAGATGTTTGATTCTACCACTTCCTGAACGTTAAGTCCAGATAAAAACATATCGTTGAGATCTTTCTCTTGTATCTCCTTAGGGAAGATGACTACCTTATGACCGAGCTGGGCGGTTCTCTCAATCTTCTTAACAATTTCTCTGTTTCGTGGTTCGTTGTCGAAGACGAATACGAACTGATAATCCAGAGTGCGGAGGTCAACATCGCTACCACACATAGCAATAGCGTTTCTAAGGAAATGACTGTCGAATGGTCCTTCGGTGACATAGATTTGTTCATTGGTGTTAACAGAATCGAGGCCATATACTTTAAGAGCATCGTCTTGAAGCATAATGGTTATGTACTTTATCTTAGATTTGGGTACAAGTGAACGTCCCTGATATCCAATGATTACTCCGTCACGTCGGAGAGGAATGATGATGCGTGGCTCATCTTTTGTAACATCATCGAAGGTCTCCTTGTGTTTGTTTGTCCACTCTTTAAAGTTCTCGACGTAGTACAAATCTTCCAGTGCCTGACTGGGAAGTCGTCTACCCTGTTCTAAGTAAATTCGAGCTGGATGTTCTTTATTTAGGTCAGAGATTTTTGGCAAACCACTCAAAATATCCTTCTTTTTGAAGACTGGTTTGGGGATAGAAATCTTGGGTTTAGGTGTGTTTGAGGCACGTCCTGTAGTACCCCTTTTATACCTCTCCATGACGTACTGATCATGCAAGATAGTATCCTGATCCTTTAGAAAGTTTGTGAAGGTTCTGGTGACGCCACAGTTATGACATTTGAAATTATAATCATTTTTAATGATATACAAATATCCCCTAGCTTTATTCTTATGTTTCTGGGAATCACCACAATAAGGACAACGGAAGTTATACAACCCCCGTTTCTTTCTGGCAAATTTCTGTAAGCGTGACGATACTAATCCGATGTACTTGTCGTCAACGTGTACCATTTACTAGAGCCACTGTAGGTCTCCCTAGTATAACAGATGACTGTTCGTTTGACAATCGATTTAAAATAGTCTGTCCCATCGGACTGACGAGGAATGAGATGACTGCTATTGCTCCTGCAATACTCCACATCTTTCTCTCTAACATCCTCAGGCGATTCTCTACAAGTCTTATATCTCTCTCGCAACCTGTTTTTATTTCTTTCGTCCTTTCTTCTACACACTGGTGCAGTTTATCTACCTTTTCAAAAAGAACTGCATCAATGCGATCCTGTTTATCTAACTTTTCATTATGGACTGCTAAAAGCTGTCCCATCTTTACTGAGTTTTCTTGGAGAGTATCTACTACTTTTTCTAATCTTTCCAAGATTGCGGAGTTAACGTCCATTTTTCTTCAGGTCTTTAACGGTTTTGAGTCTCCTCTTCAGAGGCTTAGACATAACCTTGTCATATCCCGCTACGGGTCCTTCAGGAGCAGCTGCAGATGTAAAACCACCCGTACCTACAGCCATGTTTTCGTGAACAACCTTTCTGATGTTTTGGAGGATATGATCTTTCATAAGTTCTGCAGTTCTTCTAAACACACAGGATCGACTTTAATGTCGTGCAATTCAGTCTTTGGATAATCAGGGAGTCTTCCCAAATAAAGTACAAATGTTTTAACGACAGGCCAAAGGTCCTTGTCGATTTTAAAAAATAACAACGGTGTTGCTGCCTCACCAAAAACATTATAGAGGATAATAAAGTGATTAATAAGTAGATGGGCTTTCAAAACGCCAGTAGTCCTGTAACGTTTCAAAAGCCTCTTTATCCACTTGAATCTTTTTAGATCCTCTTCAAAATCCTCTTGCGTCACTGCGTGAGGATTTTCGTAGTTTTTTATGGCAAAAATAACATAGTTGCTATCATTTAGCTCATCAAATCTCATAACGGTATTCTATTTTACCTTAAGGTATATATCAGCTATCTGCTAAGATAGAATCGTCGGATGCGTCTCCGCTGATAGTAGAACCTGCAACAAATACTTCAGTTTTAGTTCTGGTGTTTCCATGTTGATCGGTATATGTTTTAATACCAACCCAACCAGCGTGTGCAACTTCGTAGATACCACCGCGTGCTGCACCAACCTCAGCTGGATCTGCACCGAAAACTTCATTACCTGCGAATGCTGCATCCTTCACAAGGTACTTAGGCGACTCACTAATGTTGAAAGACTGGGTTAAACCAGATCCAGCAGTAAGACCTGCTGCACTATCCAGAGTGAGTTGTGTATCCGAATCAACCGACTTGATAACTCCAGAACCATATGCACCCATGGTGATCACCTGACCTGCAGCAACAAGCCCCGATGCGGAGAAAGTTGTTCCAGATCCAGTAACTACTCCACCAGCAGTAATGGTTGTAACGTTACCAGTCGCGTATACTGTATCTTTATTTCCCCAAAGAGACATGGGCTTGACTCCAATATTAATTATGATCTAGATTTATTTATAAAAAAAGAGACCCCGTATGGGGTCTCAATGAAAATTTTATTCTCTTATCAAGCCTCTTCTCTAGTCTTAATTGCGGCCGTAACTGTTTCTAACAGTTTATCATCCATGTCGGTCTTAGTCAGCTTGACTGCCTTTCCAAGAATGACTAGGCAAATTTCGATTAGTTTTTCTCCAAGTTCCTCGTTTTCGGGAATCTTTGCAACAGCATCAGTAATAATTTTTGATGCGAGTGGTAGTAAGAATGATAGCATAATAATATCAAACAGGGTACGCCCCTATTTAGTATCAACCTGCCTCAAGAGGAGATGTTCCTGTTGCGGAAGGAATATAATATCCACCATTCATAGAACTTGGTTCTGGATCCACTGGGTGCTCTACACTAGAAGGTGCAGTATCTTCTTTTAATTCTTCTTCAATCACTGCCTCATAATTTGTAGTGTCTTCCTCAACAATGGGTGACCCTACAACTTCTTCCTTCTTTCCTCCTAGGAGGTCTCCAAATCTAGTCATGGGTTTTCTCTATAATACTAGTTTATTTATCTACCTGCATCAGCATTCACTTGAGTGCCTTTCATGGTAGCAGCTCCTCTAAGTCCTTGACCTGCGTCTAAGTGAATTACGATACCACTTCCTGCAGGGATGTTGATGGAACCCAAGTCAGCATCATCAGCTGCATTTCGAAGAGTTACATCGCCAGCACTAGAGTCAGTATTAGATACCCAGACTGCTGTTGTTGTTTTGAATTTAGTTGTTCCTGTTGCCAGAGCAGTGACAGTTCCGAGAATTTTCATCGTAACACTAACCTTTTCAATTATTTAGTCAAAATCTTTCTCTTCTTCTGGCATGAGAGTAGTCATAACACCCATTCTTTTCGCCCAAGTATCCCCAGTTTCGTCTCCTCTAATGGGATTGATACACTGGTCGTCTCCTAATTTATTACATACTAGACCAGCAAGGTCGGCTTCGTTTCCAGTCCTCCCTGTGTTCCACATGTGTTGTCCATTAATCCATGTGGCGCCACATTTTGGGCATTCCTTCCTCTCTAAAGAGAGGTCGGACAGCTCTTTCTCAGACATTAAAATCTCTCCAATCTTTTGGTGGTTTACCAAGTTGTTTTTCTAACCGCTTACGCATGTAATACATTCTAACTTTCACATATGCATACTTAACTTGCAAATCTGCGTATGATACTAGTCTCATTGTTTCTTCGATGCCAGCGTATGCTACCAACAGTAGAAACAATGCTACTAAAAAGTAGAAAAGAGTCATAAGCTTAGTATCAACTCGATACCATTCTACTACTATTTAGAAAAAATAGTGTAAAATTATGTAAAGATATCTCTATAGTTCTGTAAATGTGGTATAATCCCACACTTTATTAACAATTCCAGGCCCTGAGAGACTTATTGATGCGGGAATCAGGATCGTTGGCAGTCTTTTTAGATGTCAACTTCTTCTTCATTCCACTCATTCTCGCACAAAAACTCTTTCTACGAGGGTTCCCAACTTTCTTTGAAGGTCTCTTAAGATCGCTTCCTGGATTTTCTCTTTCGTAGCTCTTGCGTCCTTTTTCATTTAATCCACCTTCAGGGTTTTTGCCAGACTTTTTTTGCCAATCTTCCTTTACATCAGCAGCAGCCTTACCAGAGTAAGACTTCTTGGCATTCCTCTTAACAGTATCACTAATTTCTTTTCTACGCAAGGCATCAACAATCTTTCTTCTCTTACTATTCAAGAGAGGAGGATTTGTCTTGTCAATTGCTCTGATAGCAGCTCTGACAATTCTTCCCTCATGTACTGTCTCCTCACGCACAGGCTTACAGTTAGGAACCATACGGTTGCCTTTCTTCTTCATACCATATGCTCTGTAACCCTTCCAACACTTCTCCATAAGTCTTTCGAAGGTATAGTTTTCAAACTCTTCCTTCTTAGTCTTATTACCCCAGTTGGCAGCACCCTTCTTACGACACTGAACAAGGCGACCAGATGCATATGCAGAAGGCCATACCTTAGCAGTTGCTTTTACTTTCTTATAACAAGCATCCTTTTCACCTGCAGCCTCTTTCATCGCACGTTTTGCTTTTGCTTTTGCAAGCAATCTTTCTCTGGCTGCATCTCGTTCGTTCTTAGGAATAGAAGTTACAGCACCTAATTTTTCGGCAGGTTTGCCTGGAACGTGTGATTCTTTCATGGTTTCCTCAGTCTTAACGTTGATTGCCTTTCCTTTTCTATCTGGATTGGGATCTTTTCTATTCTTTCTACGGAACGCAGCCTCTTCCTCATCTTTACTGAGGTTTCTCTTCATCTTAGAAGATCCACACTTGGGTTTTGTGGTTTGTCCTGGCTGTTTGGCGCAGGGCTTTCCTGAGTATTTACCGCCCAGTTGAACCCAACCAGGGGTGCCATCAGAAGAGCGACTCTTGCCAAACCAGTCACGCAAAGAATTATCACCACTCTTGTTCCCCTCCGAGACCGACCCACCGCCGTTCCCGTTTCCACCTTCGCCGTTTCCGTTTCCGTTTCCGTTACCTTCTTTCGGTTTAGAATCATCATCTTCATCTTTTTCAATGTATCCACCACGGCCTACATGCCACCCACGGGGAATAGTCTTACACTTTTTATCAGTATAACACCAATATTTACCATCTGGACATTTCTTAGCCTCATCTTCAATAATCTCATGTGCAGTAAAGTCAACAACATGAGCCATGACATTACCATGCATGTCCTCTACGGTACTAAAACCTTCACCATAAAGAGCAGGACCTTTAGTCTTTGACTTTGCAGCCCTTCTCTCCCCCTCTGTCGATCCTTGTTGAGAGAGGGTTCTAATCTTTTTTGCTCTTTGTGCCTGTCTATGTTTCTGGGGATCAATCTCAAATGATTCCTTAGATACTTTCTTCTCAGGGAGACCTTTATGCTTTGTTGATGCAAAGTCCTTTACATCTTTTTTCTTCATAGATGCAGCAACCTGTGCAACCTCAGGAGATGCAGCACCTTCACCCTTCTGAGCAGCACGAACCATACCCATGAAACGTTGTTGTTTCCTAGATACAGCCTCTTCTTTAATATCTGGATTAACCGTGATGGTATTTTTACCACTCATCGGTTTAATAATTTTTTGACCCTCAGTCTCTTTCTTTTTATCTACTTCCCATAGATACTCCTCTTTCCAAGGATCCTGTGGCTTGTTAGACTTCCAAGGATCTGTAACTTTCTTTGCAGGTTTTGCAGAAGGTTTAGATACACCTGTCTTAAGTCCTCTATTCTTAGACTTAGAGAACATTCTCTGACCAATAGCCTTTGCTTTAGTCTTAAGTTTCTGATCAACACCAGTTGCAGCAACTGCGGCTTTACCAAGTCCACTTGCAGCGTTACCAAGATTGGAGGCAAGAGCACCATATCCACCAGCATCACCAGTGAATGTGGATCCACTCTGGACCTTAGGACCAGAAGTAGCCTGTTTTAGACCCGCTTTTACACGGTCCATTCTCTCCTGACCAGCAGTTTTTTGTTTGGTCAACTGTTGAGCTCTCTTTCTAAGAGCCTTTGCTCTCTGCATCCTGTTTTGTTTTGCAGCAAGAGAATCGGCTCTTTGACCCTTCTCCATTGCAGTCTTCGCCTTATCTACAAACTTGTCTGCTCTCTTAGCAGCTGCAGCGGCAGGCGAAGTCTTAGATACGGGAACCTTAGAAAGGGCATCTTTGCGAGCCTGTTTCTTAGGATCTCGGATAGAACCGATCAGATCGTCAAGACTTGGTTTTGCCATTTATCAATATCCCGAAGTATTTACCCTATCGTTATTGTCATTACCACTGTCACTGTTACCACTACCAGTGATTCTGTTTGCAATAGCATCAGAAGCAACTTGTTTTGCCATTGGTTTTACTTTGGTAAGTGCTTTCTTTGCAAGTACCTTGGCACCACCCTTTGCAGCAATCTTAGCACCAGCCTTTGCAGCAAGACCCTTAGCAAGTGGGGCAAGTGCTGCAAGTGCAGGAAGTGCTTCTTGCATTAGTTCTTCTTTTGCAAGATGAGGGGCAGCTTTGTACAGTGGTTTACCCGTAATCTTGTTCTTCATACCAGCCTTGTAGTTCTGATATGCTTTTGTATTTCCTTTCTTATCCGCAGCAGTAACTGTGTATGCTTCTTCTACTTCCTCATTTTTGAATGAACCCTCTAGGCACTGACAAGGATCGCATCCACAAATAGGACAGTTTACAGACTCCTCAATTTCTGTTCTCTTTGCATTACAGATTACTGTTGCTTCTGCCTCAGTGAAGTCAGCAGCAATAAGTCTTTCGTATAAAGAACCAAGGTACTCAATGTGTGCTTCCGAGACCTTTCTCTTCTTCATTGCCGCCTTGATGGCTTTATCTCTGGAACCCATATACTCATCAGTTCCACTCTCTACCTTTCCGTCTCCATCATAATCCTTGTCGGCTTTTTTAGCCCCTTCATAAACCTTTTGATAAAGTTCCGATAAATCCATTTTACTAACTAGACAGTGCTAGACTTATTTATGTTTCTTTGGATCGTTAGGCTTCAAAGGTAGGATTGTTGGTTTAATTCTTTTCTTTGGTTCTCCAAATTTTCTTACAGGTTGTCCAGCAGACATAGCTTGAGCATACTCTCTATAATCATCTGTCCCAACCTCATATGCCTCTGTAAGATCTCTCAACCATGACTTAAACATAGTCCCCTCGGGGGTCATACAGATAACATAATTAGTTCCACGTCTAGTGATTCTACCGACTTCTCCAGTATTCTGATTCTCTACTAATGCACCTACTTTAAATACCGTGCCATTCATGTAGAATTCTCTTAAACCATCAGGATCAAGTTTAGGGGCATACTCCCATACAGACTCCTTAACATCAGAAGTCGAGTCAATACCCATAGACTTACGGAGATTATTGAAGAGTTCTTTCTTCTCCATGTTTCCGATGTTCGGAATACCTTTTACAAATCCCTTAAAGTCTCCATCTGCAGCTGCCTTTCTCATCTTAGATGCAGACATACCCTCAAGTCCCTCAGCATCTGCGTCTCTAGCACCTGCAGAAACAACCTCAATCTCTTCAAATTCGTAGAGATCACCATTATACTTATGTGCAAGACTCTGGAATTCGCTGAGTCTATCTTGTCCCACCATGATATTGAGTTTGGTGAATCCCAATTCATTCGCAGCAACCATAACATCAAAGATGGTCTTTGCATTTGGATCATCCACAATGTCCTCTGCAACATCATCGAACATCTTTCTCATGTATTCGATCTTTGTTCCAGGTTCCAGTGGATTCTTTTTCTTATCTTGTGTTCTACTTGGATATATCTTTAGTGCAAAGTTCTTTCTAGATGCTTCTGACTTTGCTCTCTGTAATAGTTTTTGATGTCCTGTTGTTGGGGGATTGAATCTACCGAATACTACAACAACCCCATCGTACTGACTAGGATCAGTATCAGGTACTTCTACATCACTCTGCGACGTATCACCCTTCTTGGATACATCCTCTTCGCCCGATGACTTTGCAGCAGGAGTCGCATCAGGAGCAGGTTGAGCTGCTGCCTTCTTAGCAGTAGGTTCCGCAGGTTTTTGTGACTTTCCCTGACTTGGGGCATCATCGACTTTAGAGTTTTTCCCACCAGAAAACTTGAGTTTTCCATCAACGGTCTTCGCAACAAACTTGCCCTGGCGGTCGTACCAACCACCATGACCGTCACCTACCAGTCCTCGTTGTTGTGCTTGAGTAGCAGCAGAGGTCTTGGCAGCCTCGCTAAGAAACTGTACAAAACTTTTCATTGTCGGGTTACGAAGTCCTGACCATAATTTTATTTATGCTTTTGTTTTAGGAAGGTATGCGGCATCACCTGCTTCAACATAGAATTTGAGTTCCTTGATAGCAAAATCACCATTTACTGTTCCAGACCTATTTTTAAACCTCAATTGGAATAATGTTTTATTTTGAGGCATAACTTTGAATAACAAATTATTTCCAGATTCATTTTCATTAACCAAAAATGATTGAGTCTCCTGTTCCAGTTGATTAATGTGTTCAACTGTCATCTCTTTGATCTTTGTCTTATCAATATCTACAACATCTGCAAGATCCTCACCAAAAGCAACGTCCCTAAAAAGTTGAAAAGCTTGTCCCTTGAATGTGGGTTGTCCCTGTCTAGCTTTTAGTTTAGTTAATACTTCCTTATAGAGTTTCTTAATCAAATCAACTTTCATCTTTTTCTCTGCAGGAGTTTTTGCTTTTGCAAGAGTTCCACCAAGAGTTGCTGCATACATCTCACGATCATCTACCTTAGCACCAAACCTCTGAAGAATGTCCATCATCCCATTATAAGGACTCAAGTTAGCAAGTGTTTTACTACCAGACTTGAGAGAGAAGTTCAAAGCTCTATCAAGAACAATGTCATCATTCATTCTAACTTCTACTTCCAAGTCACCCTTCACCAATCCTCCAGAAGACTCACCAGCAATACCATCAGCAATGATTTTAACTACAACATTATCTGATTGATTATTCTTCAGATATTGATTTTTGGTCATCTGAATCAATCTTCTGTAGTTGGTCTGAGTATACTTGATTAAATTATCAATCTTCTCACTGATCTTTCCTACATCCTGACTGTTCTTATACAGGGGTTCGTAGTTTTCCCCAAATGCCATGTTGGTAGAAGAATGTTTTAGTCTCATCTCCAACTCAACTTGGATATCATCTACTGGATTACCCGCCTTAAATTTCTTTACTACTGTCCTAAATCTTCCCTTGTGGAATAAATCTGGATCAACTTTCCTACGAAGGGTATTGACGTTAGTTTTATTAATGGTTTCGGTAGGCGATGCAAACATCTCTGCCAAGGCAATGGCAAAGATTCCTTCCATTACATCTCCTTCATTTAACTTACCAGCCATAAAAAACCCCCTTACGGGGGCTATTTATCTTCCTCTTCTTCGTCTTTGTTTTTGTTGAATCCGAAGGGAGCAGTCTGTTCTTCGGCTTCGGCGCGGAGTTTATGTGCAAGTGTACATACAGACTCCATGACTTTCAAACTATCTTCAACTGTGCAGTTTTCTGGCATACTGCGATGAACAATATCAAACAGTGGGAAGAACTTATCTGCAGCTTCTTTTACTTCCTCTGGTGTTAGTGGTTTACTGTGCATTTACTTCTCCGAGTGGTACAATAACATCTTCCTTTTCGGACAGTGCTTCTTCTGTCAGACCATCATCAATAATGTTAATGGCTTCTCTAATTCGATCAACACGGGCAGGAGCATGTTCAAAACTGTAGAGTTTTTGTTCTGCAAGGAGGAGTTGCATAACTGCCGCGGCCTGTTCAACAGTAAGTTCGATTTTAATCATAGATCACCTTCCTGACGATTTTCGGAATAGTAGATATCAAAACTACCATCTGGGTAACGACTCTCAAGTTTTTTCACATTGCGAGCAATCACATCTTCAAACTTAACTTCCAATGCCATACATGCTTGAGCAACATACCACATCAGATCACCAAGTTCAATCATGAGGTGTTCTTTATTGTGAGCATCCCAAGGTTTGCCTTGGAAAATCATCTTCTTAACAATCTCCAAAAACTCACCACCTTCTGCATTGATACCAACACCAGCAGTGAGAAGACGTTCAATGTTTGCACCTTTCTCATCCAGTTCAACCAGACGGTCTGCAAGGGCAACGAAATCAGTGGACGCATCTGACGTTACGGCATTGACAAACTTTTCGTAACGTTCGAAATCGATTTGCATATCAAAAATATCTTATGTTGTAATTTTACCTGTGTGGACGTGTTTCGTCAAGCGCCGTAAAGAATTGGAACCATCCAGTTATGATAACTCTATGTTCACCCTTACGGGCATCGATAGGTTCACTCTTATGTTTATGAGTAAACCCTGCGGGGAAGAAAATTGTCTTACCCTTCTGTGGTTTTACCTTATAGTTTTGATGAACGAAGGTAGTTTCTCCACCTTCTTCGTGATCAGTGAGGTATGTAATAAACGCGATTTGCCTATGATCATGTTCCATACCATTGTCAAAGTGTTCCGCAAAGTATGCTCCACCAGGAGGATACCACTGAATCTTAGGAGCTCCTGTAGGACACATGGGCAAATCACTCATGTACTTATGAGAATACTTTTGAATGGAATCCATTAGATGACCCTTATAGTCATCCAATCCATAGCTAATAAACTGATCACCACAAACTTGAGGAGGAACCTGAGAGATATTAACCTCATAACAGTTCTTCAGAGCTGTATCAACTTGTCCATCAACACCAATTTTTCCTGGCTGAAGAAGACCAGCTCCGTTGCAGTTATTGGCAAGTTCAGATAAACAATCGATTGTATTATCATCAACCCAATACTGTTCAATAAAATTATTCATTAGAAATTTAACTTAGAGAACTTATTTTTAGACTGTGGTTTTTCTTCAGGATCATATTCTTCATCCTGTCCACTATCTAGGAGATCACCACCTTTGGATTGTTCGCAATCATAGAGACGCATCTTGGCACGATCAATACCTACAACAAATCTCTTATTCATGTTGAGATCATTGTATCTATTCTTCAACTGCTTCACCATAATCTGTCCTAGGTCTTCCAACTCTTCTGTAGAAATAAGGGCAAACATAAGATCAGCAGTAGCAGGGAGACC
>CENW01051274.1_pt1 | contig 11832 bp, 24 predicted proteins | sample 530241 | NCBI WGS metagenome assembly CENW01 (sample SAMEA2619818, study PRJEB7988) | marine metagenome | isolation source: saline water (ENVO:00002010), including | reverse complement strand
GTATTTATATGCTTTTTTAGTTGTTGATAGGGAATACAGGGTATGATACAATAAAAGACTTATTATGGAAATATTAATTTACTTTGTTATCGGATTTTGTGCGAGAGATATGTACTCTTGGTTGAAAGAAAAACTAGAATATAATAATGAAATTAAATTTCTTCAAGATTTATGGATTGATGATTACGATACAGAATGGGAAGAAGAAGCTTAATACCTCTTACCCATATATTCATCTAACAATTCTCTAGCGTAATTTAGCTTTAGCCTAGCCTGTCTATGATAATTTTTTACTTGCTTTTCAGTTTTGTTATCAGGTAAGAAACCTTTAGACAATCTCCACTGCCCCCAAAAGAACATCCAAAATATAACAAGAGGCTGCATATCAGAAAAAGGAGCTTCTGTCTTTGTAAGAAAGTTTTCAAACTCTAAATTATCTATATAAAAAGAGTGCATATTGCATAGATCAGAAAGAACAGGAGCCATGCCTGAATATTCAAAGTCTATAACCTGTTCTGTAATTGTAAAATTAGGGAATGTTGGGTCGTTATGCGAAAACTCTATAGCTTTATGTTCTTTGAAAAATCTCTTATAAAAGTTTTGTACCCAAAGCTGTGTCTTAGCATCTAACATTGGCTCTACTCTTTCTTGATATTTAAAATAATCTAAAGCTTCTTCCATGTTAAAAGCTTCTCTTGCCTGGATTCCATGTCCGTTTAGTTGATTTAAACTCTTAATAGCTAAAGCAATGTAATCAAAACTTATGTCTTGGTCTCTCATATATATTTCGGGGGATCTAAATTCTTGTACTTTAAGGCCTGTTTCCATATTGAAATATAAAGGCATCTCAGTAATTTCTATAAACTTATTAGCTTGTTCTACATTGTAATATTCATTCTTTCTATTGAAGAATGGGTTTAGCTCGGCGATAGGAACTCTAATGACTAGCTTTCCATATTTGATATTGTCGTTAGTCCAACCACCGAGAATTGGTGTAGAGTTTTCTTCAAAATGTTTAGGACTTGATGATTCAAAAGGTACAGAATCAGGAGTTATAAGATGTTCTATCTCCTCAAAAACAGATTTGTAATCAATCTTTGCCATAGTATCTTTCGTGTTCTTTTTTAACTATGTATTTAGTTATAAGAAACATTGGGCGAGGTCGCTTATTCAACAGGGTATGCCATATTGTATTTACAAAAGACATTAATAATTTAACCCCGCCCAAAACTTTCTTATATGTTATTCCACCAATAATAGCCTTCGGGGTCCGTATACTTTTGTATATCGGCACAATAATCCCAGCTAGTTTGTGGAAGACTTGGACCTGCACTCCAAGTACCTGGGAGAACCATCCACGCAAGTTCTCTATAAACTGAACGAGGCGGTTTTTTCCCTTTGTAAGTAAACTTATCACATTCATTAATAATCCCCTGTAATGATAACAGAGTTGTGTGAGTTACCCTACCTGAACGAATTTTTTTAGAAGCTTCTGTAACTCTTTGAGTTGCAGGGTCATAAGTATCATGTGTTCTATATCTAGTATCTGTATAGAAGTATTGGTACCTATCGTTAGCATATTCTCCACCAACATTGATTTTAACTTCATATCCGTCTTCATCTTCTTCTACTTTATATTTAGGTTCACAGGCAAATAAGTCATCATTAGTGACACTAATCTCAATAGTGTCAGCGAAGCATTTAAACTTAATCCACACTTCTGTACCATTCTTATTGATACCTAAAAATCTCTTACCACCGTAATATCCGTATTTATCTATAAGCTTTTGTGCATTATCTATCTTAAATTGCTCAAATGCTCGTTTCTTTCCAAACCTAATTTTCCAATCATCATCTGCTTTTGTCAGTTTCTCATTAGAAGGTTTGATAGTATTTTTTGTATTAGTTACCATCTTTTTCTTTCTGCCATTCTCTATCTGTAATAAATAAATGGTCTTTGTTATCGTTTATTTTTACTGCTACTCTGTAGCCTCTACCCTGCCAAAACTTTTTAGATCTTGATATAACATCTAGTCTTCTATAACCTAATGTTTCAAATACATAAGATTCTCTGATCTCAACAGCTTTTGTACCGTGTCCCATATCTCTATACTCTGGAAGTATAAACATACTTTTTAGCCTTGCAATCCTTTTTGCAAATATAAGTATTCCTGCACTACCAACATATTCTTTACCATTAGTAAGTCCATACCATACAGTATTTACACTAGGATTTACATTGTGTTTTTCTTTTTTAGCTATTTTACGCAAGTGTTCAATATCTTCCCACTCGCAAATAGTCCATTTGTACATATCTCCTACCTAATTAGACTCACTTCTTAATAAAAGGTTACACAGTTTTTTCGGAATTTTCTAATAATTCCAATAAATCGTCCTTGCTAAAACCACTTTCCATAATGGCTTTTTTAACCATCTTTAAACTATTTTTTATCATAGTTTCTTTATTCTGCCATTCCATGTATGCAGCTGAATCTTGTAACTTGCTTGGCTTAAATATATTATGTTGAATCAACAATGTTTCAACTTGCCTAGCTTGGTCTAACAAGATAGCTTTTATGTCTTGGTCTTGTAAGTATTCGTATTCTGTTTTATCCGAATTGCTCATAACCCTCATCTCTTACTTTATCTATATGAAATTGGTGAGTTTTAGGTAGTAGATCATAATCTAAATGACTTTGCATATCTGTCATATCAAACTTTATACTGCCTTCTCTCACTGCTCTCAAATATTTTCTTATCCTATACATTTGGTTATCCAATATATCTATATCGGTAACATCTTCTTTTAACTCTCCTTTAATCCAATCTTCTGCTCTATCTTTAATAGTTAACAAATCATTAAAAGAAACCTCTTTAGGTCCCTTATATATATTCTTATGATGAAACCATCTAGCTAAAAGCCAAGACCAAATATTATCAGGTCGTTTTGCCATATTTCTTACCGTCCTCTATCGGGTACCAAGCTTGGTTATATTTCCAATCTTTAGAATTCCTAGCAGTTAAAACTGAATCGCTTAGTAACAATTCAACTTCTGTACTAGACATTCCTAGTTCAAATTCTAGCTCTTTTTCTGTCATCTGATGCTCGTTTATAAGTTTTTTGGCAATTGATTGCATACCATTACTAGCGTGAACTCCTTTAGCTCTGTTCATTCTTATGGTAAAAATCATTGCAGTTTTTAAATCCACATCAAGTATCACAGCAGGAACTTTGCCTTTATAAAGTTTAAATATTCTTTTATCATCAGTTGATATCTTCCACCTATGAAAGCCATCAATAATAGTAAAGTCTTTGTTTGCAATTATTGGTTGTACCCAACCTAATACTTCTATATTTCTTACAAGAATGTCGTATTCTGCTTTTAAAACTCTATTGGGATTCCAATCATTTGCTTTGAATAAAGAACTGTCATACCATTCAATATTGAAACAGGGGTCATTCCTCAAGGTTTTCTGCCCTAAATATCCTGTCAGCTTCTTCTTCCATATTTATAATCTCTGGTAGATGAAGCATGAAAGGAGTATGGTTCCCTGTTATCCAACTATCTGCTAATAGACTAGCTTGTTTCATTGCCTCAAGTGAGGCTAATTTAAAGATAGCTTGTTGTACTTCGCTTTCTTTTACTTTGCCATCTATTTCTTTGATACACTGATCTATAAACTCTGGTTCTGCAAGTAAACCTGCAGTAATAGCTTCTGTTATAGCTCCGTTGTCATAAACTGCAACCCAGAAGCCTTTTGAATTACTTGTGTAACCTACATAGGCATCTTCATATTCTATATAAATTACTGCGTCTGGGTTAAGTTCGTATAAATCCCAATAGATATCATTACCGTCACTCATCTAATTCTATTCTAGCAAGGATTTCTTTTCTCATATCTATTTTACAATCTTCACATAAAGCGTCTAAATCACACAATTGACAGAACATTATTCATCCTCAACAGCTTTCAAGTGAGGTTCTTGTTCATCAATCTTTTGCACTATATGATTCATGCTGTTTACATTAATCATATTTAGTTCTTCGTGTGCTATTTTATTAGCGTGAGTTGCGTCATTAGCAAAATAATACTTATGCCACTGTCCACTAACTTTATACTTTTTAATCATTCGAGTCCTCTCCTTACCCAATTGCTACCTGCTGGAACACAAAAACCTAATTTTGCATCCCTTATAGCTGCATTCATTTCTGCTCCAATACTTAGTAACATACTACCGGCTCCACTTGTGCTACCTTTTTCCATAGTTTCTGCCTTAATAAAAGCTAATCTGCCTTTCATAAAACATATCTGGTCAAACTTAGTAGCATACTCATGAAACCATATTGTATCTGTTCTAGAAAACACTAAGGCCATAACCTTAGCATTGTTTGTCTTGCTTTCGTGGATAGCTTTTTCTAACCATATAGGTACATCTTTCCCATACGGAGGATTAAGCCATACATTGCCATACCAATCTTGTTCTAGACCATTATCTTCTTTTGTAAAGATATTTTTAGCTTGAATCAAGGTATTAGCAGCAGGACTACTAGCAGGATCTAAATCAAATTCTACTCCTAGCTTTTCAATTAAAGGTCTTGGTGTATACCACTCATGACTTTCATTAACACTATCGTGAAATGTAAATGTTTTTACTTTTCTATTTGTTTCTTCCATTAGAACGGTTTCTCCTCTTCTTCATTCGGGTCCTTAGGTTTTGTATTAGTAACTTCATTCCACATCTCTTCATCCATATCTTTACTTTTGATAGAAATGTTAAAGTCTAAACCTTCTAAACCTTTTGTCTTAACTCTATTCTTAAACCAAGAAATAAAGTGTGCTTTATCGTGTCTATCTTGTTCATCTTTATCTCTAAAGCTGACATACTCATCTCCCATATCGTTTATCTCAACTTCTCCACAAATAGAATAAGTCATCCTTATTCTTCTAGGTACATTGGATTTAGGAAACTCTGGTTCAATATAATCTTTATCTAATATTTCAGTCATGTCATCTCCATTCTTACTTCACAAGGCTCATCACAATTACAAGCAACAAAAGTACAAAAAGTACCATTATGTAATACATGTTCTACTTGAAACACAAAGTCTGGCATAGGCCATGTATACAATTCGGGATGATCTAAGGCATTACAGAAACCTCTGTAAGTTATATCTTCCCATTCCATTGTGTGTTTATATCTTTGGTCTTTATCCAAAGAGTTAAACAGTTTTTGTTGTTCACATATCATATTTTTCCTCTCGTATATTAGACACTTGATACGACAAAAAGGTTACATGATTTTTTGAAATTTTTCAGAAATAGGCAAAACCTTAAGATTTGGTACATATTTAGGGGGTAAAATTAAGTTTTCTCGTTTATTATCTAGATAAGTTTCCCATACTTTATGCTTTTGTAAGTTCATAATTATATGATGTTTAAGAACACTTCCTTCCCAAAAAAGTATTCTATCTTTTTCATTAAAATCAAATTGAAATCCAAAGTCATAATCATTAGTTACATGGTCCAAAGGAATAATTACTGCACCATTGCCTAGTTTTTCATCTGCTTCTTGGTAATGAACTGCATAATGTTGTAAATCATTAGTTGCTATTCTCATCTTTACATGAGTAGTTTCTTCTGAAGGTTCTAATACCATACAACCACCTCTATGAACTTCAAAGTATTGTGTCATAAAGCTTTCCATTTTATTCTTTTGGTCTAAAGGTTTGTATATTTTTTCTTGTACAATATTTAAAACTAAATTAGGTAAAGCATTGATTGGTTTTAGATTTGGTTTGCCATCAGGGAATTTAACTTTTGTTGTGTATTTATTACCAAACTTTTCCCATTCAGTTTCATCTAATGTTTCAAGAGAACTATCTATACCTTGCATAAAAAAAGATTTATTGTGAAGAGATACACCTACAACAACTGTCCTATCTTCTTTACTTTTATTTTTAAGTCCTATTAGTTTTTTATCTCTCAGATCATAAACACCATTCTTTTCCCAATAAGGTGTATAACTAGCTATAACTTCAATCCACAGATTTTTTTTATCTTCTACTTTTAAATCAGGTGCTCCACTAACAGCTTTACCTTCTAACAGTTGTCTTTTACTATCTGAACCTTCTCTTTTTACATTTAATTTATAACCTTTGAGTATGTAATAAATTAAATCCTCTACTAACCAATTTCTAACCAAACTCTCTGCATATTCTTTTAAGGACCTAGAGTCTCTGTGATGTGCAGTTCCAGGGAGAAGCTTTGCTAGTTTTTCATCGTGTACTTCATCCCATGTTGGATCTAAACCAACTATGCGTAATAAAAATTCTGAATCTTCGTATGTCTGTATTAATTTAAAAACATTGATGTCGTAATCGTTTAGTAAGGCAATTACTAAATCAAGTCTCTCTTCTGATGTCTCCATTGTGGAGTAAGTCTACACGCATTTTAAAATCGTGCCAAGGACTCTCGTTAGAAAAAGGAAAATCATATTCAGACCAAATCAAGAATTCAGACTCATACATTGTTGGATTCTTATAATAATCAATAACTTCTGTTGCTGTTTGAACTATACCTAACTCATAAAGAACTTCTGCGAAGTCTGTAATACAACTCCAATCATTAAAGACTTCTTCCATTTTTTCAAGAGTATGCTTTCTACTCCACTCTCTTTGACTTTTAATAATTGTGTCAGCAGCATACATTAATTGTTTACCTATATCAGAATGATATTCTTCTTCTGTTCTGTCATCATCTTGAAGTCTTGTAAACAACTGAACTTGGCCTTCGTGTAATGAAATTAAATTAGATGGGCAAGAAGACATGTGTATACCCATAGATATTTCGCCACAAAATACGCATGTTTCTAAGGCCTCTGTACTTATCCACACTCTGTATTCATTACTATTTTCTTCCATACTCTATTCTAGCCAAATATTTCTTTACTAATAGTTTGCAATGGTTTTAAATGTATGTAATATTAGATTACAAAGTGAGGAGAAGACAATATGAGTAATTATCAAACCAACTTTAAACCTGTTGGTACTGAATTACCTACGATTGCAAGATCAGGTTCAGGAAGAAAAAATGAAATCTTTACTGATTCAGTTCTTGACGAATTAAAGTCTAATCCACAAGCTTGGTTCTTAGTAGCTAATAGTGATTGGCTAAATACAGAAGACAAAGAGCTTGTAAGGAAGACAAGACTTAATTTGTATATGCGTGGTAAATATGCTCGTGAAACTTACGGAGAGTTAGAAACTACTGTAAGAAGTACACGAAGTGTAAACAATAAAGAAATACAAATAGCTCTATATGCTAGGTCCAGATAATGGAAGGCTATAGAAAAGTACAAAGAGCTAAAGCACTTCATCTTGAAGAAATGATTGATGACCAAAAGTACTATAGCGACAATGACGAAGACTTTGTTATTTCTGATTTAGAGGGAATGTCTAATAGAGAAATCTATGATCTTATGAAAGGGATTGAACGACTAACTTCTAACTTAAGAGATATAAAGAAAATTCTTTCAGATAGATTGCAAGGAAATGTTTATAAGTCTGCACAAAGATTTAATGATGACATCGTTATTGGTAGACCTAAATATAAGTGGAAGCCTTATGATAAAAATAAAGTGCTAGAATATTTAGGCGAAGATTGGAAACATGTTGTAAGACCTGAATTTAGAATTACAGGCATACAAGCAATCGCAAGACAAAGAGGACAAGACCCTTGGGTAATTATGGAATCTCTATTTGAACAAGTAGAAGTTCCTGGTGTAAATATCGTACCTGTTAATAAGGCACCTAAATATTTACAAGACTTAGACGAGGCAGAGCTTATCCAAATAGATAGAGACAAAGGAGATGACACTGATGAGTGAATCTAAAAAAGAAGACATTCTTAGATTAGCTAAGAAGTTCCCTTCACAATTAGTTAGAACTATTAAGAAGGGAAATAGAGAAGAAGACTATATTAATCACGCAGTTATCACACAAAGACTTTTACAAGTCCTTGGTGCTTTCAGTTGGGATTATGAACCTATATATGAAGCCGAGAAAGTCGTTGCAGTTCGTGGTAGAATTACTGCTACAGTAGACGGCAAAGAAGTTTCTGTAGTTGGTACAGGAACAGAAACATTCGACGGCGATAGTACAGGAGAAAAACTTAAGAAAATGGAATCTGACGCACTTAAGAGAGCAGCAGCTAGATTAGGAGTTGGCTTGCACCTATGGGCTCAAGATCAGTATTTTCTTGACATTCAGTTAGCTAAAGATATCAACATCGATATTAAAGACATAGCATAATGTCAAAAGAGAAAAAATTCAGCGTTAAAGCTACAACAAAGTTCGCTATGATACCAGAGTGGCTCCTAGATATATCGTTATCAGCAGGAGCCTATATGGTTTATGGTGCTTTAGCTAAATATGCGAATAATGAAACTAAAGAGACTTTTGTTTCGCACTCTACACTTGCAAGCAAGTTGGGTGTTTCTCGAAATACAATAATAAACAGAATCAAAGAATTAGAAAACAAAGGATGTATTCATATCGAGAGAAGATATGAAGACGGACATCAAAAGTCTAATAACTACATATTAAAGTGGGAACCACCTGAATACTATGTGTCTACAAAAATTGTAGAGGTAGATCCAAAAGCAGAAGATGTTGTTGAAGAAATTGTTGTAGAAGCAGTTGAAGATAACTCATTCGCTGTTGATGTTCCTATTAAGAAGAAGAGAGCTGTTGTTACGCAACCACTATATAGACCATTAGTTGATGTATGTGGTTACGACCCTAAGGGTAATAAAGCAATGACAAAGACTTTTCATGTAGCTATGGCACAACTTAAAGAGTATGGAGCAACTCCCGATGAAATTTTTACTAAAGCAAAAGCTTATAGAAAAAGATTTGGAGACGCTGAATTAACACCAACAGCACTAGCTAAATGGTGGCATGCTCTTGATTCCAAACAACCAGGAGCTGTGCAATATTCTGTTACTTCTTTAGAGAAGAAAAAACAAGAAGCAAGACTTAAAGAAAATTCTTAAAATGAAGTTTCTTTTTTAAAATAGTGTAATATTAAATTACATGACAGGAATGATTACACCTAACAATAAAGACGGATGGGACCTAGAGAATGAAACATTTCAGGAATACAAGTCTAGGAAAACTAGCCATAGTAAAAGTATTTCACAACCTAACTCTGTTATTAAACAGAGAGGTGAATGTAAAGTCACAGGTGTTCCCAAAAGAAAATGTTCTTGCCGAACTTGTATCAATCGTAGAAATAGAAGTAAGGGCAGAACAAAACAAAATGCTGTTAGGAAAAAGTTGAAAATTCCTTCAAGAAAGTTTCACGGAGCTGATGCTCACGAAGAGAATTGGGATTCTTCTGTAAGAATCGAAGTTAAGAGTGGAAAACAAGTTGGACCTATCTGGACTAGATTCCAAAAAGCAGAAGCACAATCTTGGGAAAATGTGAAAGAAGCGATAGGCGGTGATGGGAAGAGCAAACCATTTATGATGGTTGCTATGCCGGAAGGCACGAGTGATGGGCTATGTATCATTCGCCTTAGCGAATTAGAAAATGTAATAGAAGCTATCCAAGATAATTGGGATAGATTTAACGAGGAGAAATAAAATGGCAGTTACACAAGGAACCTTTCAAGGTAACTTAACTAACATTGATCTACAGTTCTCTAGCAATGGCAATGCTTATTGCAGAGGTAGATTAGCTGTTTCTAAAGGTCCTGATGAAGAATCAATGTGGTTCGACTTCGTGGCTTTTGGAGACTTAGCACAGAACATTGATGAAACCTTTAAGGCTGTTGTAGCAGCAGGAAAGAAATCTTTCCGAGCTGTTGTTACAGGAAGGGTTGAACTCAATACCTATGAGAGTGGTACAGACGCTGAAGGTAATCCTATTAAAAGGTCTTCAACACAGATTGTTGCTGAAGATGTTGGGGTATCCCTAAAGTATGCTCAAGTTGGTGGTTTAAGCCAAGGGTATAGTACTGATTCTACAGGTAGTTCCCCTGTTGCTAGCCAAACAGCTACTTCAAATATTGAAGAGCCTGTAGCTAGACCAATGGAGGAAATTGCTGAAAACGAAGCACCATTCTAAATGGAAAATATAGTTTCTACACACGAAGTTGCAGAGCTATTGTCTGTGAGGCCTAACAGAGTTGCTGTATGGCTTCATAGAAAAAAAATGCCCGTGCCTAAGCAATATATTAACAACGGTAAAACACCTTTATGGTACAGAGAAGATATTGAGACTTGGGCGAAAGCAACGGGGAAACTCCCCATAACAAGATTTAGATAATGAAAGAAGATTATTACAGACTTCTTTCAGCTGATTCTTTAGTAAAAATTTTAACTCAGATAAGGAGAGAACATCCTGAAATGAGTTATAGAAAGTTGAGTGCCTTGATTGGATTACCGGCTAATCGAGGTGCCAACCTTTCTTATTTTATAAATGGTAGGACATCAGATCCTACTTTGAAGTCATTAAAAAGATACACAGAAATGACTCATGAATTTCAAAAGTTTTATACAAACACTACAGAGTTAAATGAATATATAAATATTCTTAAACCTACAAAGTGGAGAGAATATTGGATGGACTTGCATGGAACTCCTGTAGATTTCGATGAATTCTGTAAAGACAGTAACATAAGTTATCAGTCAATACACAACTATGTAGGTAAAAAAATGTTAGCTATCTATCCTAGATATATGACAGCAGTTGCTTTTACTGCATACACTAAATATAGAACACAACAAATGGAAGAGATTGCAAAATATAGAAGACAAGAAACTGTAAACTTTAATCCATTAGGTAAAAAGTTACAAGATATAGAAAAAGCGACACAAGATTTTTGGAGGCATAAAAATGGAACCTAAGGTTAAATACATACGCATAGATAAAATAATAGGTGCTGATATAAACCCAAAGGACCATGACATAGGCGTACTAATTACTGCGATACAAAGGTTTGGTTTTACTTCACCTCTTATAAGAAATGAAGATACACAAAAGTTAGTTGCAGGCCATGGAAGGTTAGAAGCTTTAATAACTATGTTTAAAAGTGGTTATTCGCTGCCTAAGGGGATACTCAAAGAAGATGATATGTGGTTAGTTCCTGTTGTTACAGGACTTAACTTTGAGAATGAAGAAGAAGCTTTATCTTATCTAATTGCAGATAACAAACTTTCTGAAGTAGGTGGTTGGAATGAACAGGCCTTGTTAGATATGTTAAAAGATATAGATAACTTAGAAGGTGTTGGTTTTGACCATAATGATGCACAAGATATTTTAGATAACATGGAAGCTGAATGGGACGCAGATGATACAGACAGAGGCTTAGGAGACCCAAGAATAAAGCATAGAGTTATATTTGATAACACAACACAACAAGGTAATTGGTTTAAATTTTTAGAGTGGCTCAAAGACAATTCAGATATAAATAGTGTATCTGGAAGGCTGATAGAACATATAAAAGGAGTAATTGATGAGTGAAGAGCTTAACATAGAATGGTTAAAACTTTCAGACTTAGAAGTTGAACCTAAAAATCCTAAAAATCATGACATAGAGAAAATTATGTTGTCTATTGAAAGATTTGGATTTGTTACTCCTTTTATAAAAAACTATAAAACAGGTAAGTTATTAGCAGGACACGGTAGAAAAAAAGCATTAGAACTAATGCAAAAGAAACAACTAAGTCTCCCAGATCACCTCAAGGAACAAGATGGAGAATGGTTAGTTCCTGTAGTCTCAGGTGTAAACATTGAAAATGAACAAGACGCTATGGCTTATTTGAT
>CENW01022228.1_pt1 | contig 11843 bp, 8 predicted proteins | sample 530241 | NCBI WGS metagenome assembly CENW01 (sample SAMEA2619818, study PRJEB7988) | marine metagenome | isolation source: saline water (ENVO:00002010), including | reverse complement strand
AACAAATACAGACCTCAATTTTATTTGAGAACAACTGATGTTACTGGAGAAATAATCCTACCTGATGGTACTGAAATGGTCATGCCAGGAGACAATTTAACAATAACTGTTGAACTGATTTCTCCAGTTGCGATGAGCGAAGGTTTAAGGTTTGCAATTCGAGAAGGTGGTAGAACTGTAGGAGCTGGACAAATAACCTCAATTGATAAGTAAACCATTTAGTAAACAGTGACTATTCAATCACTACTTACGGGTGTAGCTCAATTGGTAGAGTAGTGGTCTCCAAAACCATTGGCTGGGAGTTCGAGTCTCTCCACCCGTGCTTAAAAGAAGTAAATGAACAGAATGTTTTCATATATAAAAGAAGCTTTAGTTGAACTTTTAGAAAAAGTAACTTGGCCTAGCTGGTCAAATCTTCAAAATAGTTCAATAGTTGTTGCCATTGCAACTGTAATCATAGCTCTAATAATATATGTTTTTGATACTTCATTTAGCAAAGTTTTAGATTTATATTACAGTTTTTTTGTTTAAACAAATGAGTTCGGAAAGTTCAAAATATAATTGGTATGTTCTCAGAGTAGTGGGAGGTAAAGAAAAGAAAACTGCTGAAGCTATTGAAAAGGAGATTGATATCAATAAGATGAATAATCACGTTTCTAAAGTACTTGTTCCAACAGAAAAAGTTTATCAAATTAGAAACGGAAAAAAAGTAAGTAAAGACAGAAATTTTTTTCCAGGCTATGTTTTGGTGGAGGCTGATTTAGTTGGAGAAGTTCCACATACTCTCAGAAGAGTTCCAGGAGTAATGGGTTTTTTAAGTTCAAAAAAAGGTGGAACACCTGTTCCAATGAGAAAAAGTGAAATTAATAGAATACTTGGAAAAGTTGATGAAATGGCTATTGCAGTTGAGGATGTAAATATTCCATTCGTAGTAGGAGAAACAGTTAAGGTAATTGATGGACCATTCAACAGCTTTGATGCTGAAATCGAAGGAATTGATGATCAAAGAAAAAAGTTAAAATTAATGGTAAAGATTTTTGGAAGAAAAACTCCATTAGAACTTAATTTTATGCAAGTAGAAAAAATATAATTATGGCTAAAGAAATATCAGGAATTATAAAACTTCAAATTAGAGGAGGCTCAGCTAACCCCGCGCCACCTGTAGGACCTGCATTAGGTGCAAAGGGAGTAAATATTATGGAGTTCTGTAAGCAGTTTAATGCTAGAACTCAAGATAAACCCGGAAAAATTGTGCCGGTTGTAATAACTGTTTTTTCTGATAAGTCTTTTGAATTTATAATAAAAACTCCTCCAGCTGCGTCTCAACTACTTGAAGCAATGAAAAAGAAAAAAGGTTCTAGTGAGCCTAACAGAAGTAAGATAGGAAGTGTTTCTTGGGACCAAGTTAGAGCAATAGCTGAAGACAAAATGACAGATTTAAATGCATTTACAATTCAATCAGCTATGAAAATGGTAGCTGGTACAGCACGAAGTATGGGTATTAACGTAAAAGGAGATTTTCCTAATTCTTAAATCTAACTAAATGAGAATATCTAATAAAAGAAAAAAAACAATTGAAGAGTTTAACTTCTCAAAAAATTACAATTTAAAGTCTGCTTGTGAAATTGTAAAAAAATCCTCTACTGAAAACTTTGATGCTTCTGTTGATTTAGCTATTAGATTAGGAGTTGACCCAAAGCAAGCAAACCAGATGGTTCGTGGGGTTGCTTCTCTTCCACATGGTACAGGTAAGAAGGTTTCAGTTTTAGCAATAGTAACAGAAGACAAAAAAGAAGAAGCTCAAAAAGCAGGAGCAGATTATGTAGGCTTTGAAGAATATATAGAGAAGATCAAAAAAGGTTGGACAAACGTTGATGTCATTGTTACAATGCCTGCAGCAATGTCTAAGCTTGGTGCTCTAGGTAAAGTTCTTGGTCCTCGAGGCTTAATGCCCAACCCTAAGTCTGGCACAGTAACAAATGAAATTGGTAAAGCAATTGAAGAGATTAAGAAAGGTAAAATTGATTTCAAAGTTGATAAGAACGGAATTGTTCATGCAGCAATTGGTAAGGTTTCCTTTCAATCCAAAAGTATTGAAGAAAATGCAGAAGAATTGATATCAACAATTAAAAAGCTAAAACCAACTGCTGCAAAGGGCACATATATCAAAAGCATTTATATTTCAAGTACAATGGGGCATGCAGTTTCTGTAGATTCAAGTATATTCAATTTATAGTATGAAAAAAGACAAGAAAAATAAGTTAATTGAACTATTAAATAGAAAAATTAAAGAAAACAAAAATTTCTACTTGGCAGATATCTCAGGACTTTCAGCTGAAGAGACTAGCAATTTGAGAAGATTATGTTACAAAAGAAATGTTAGCCTAAATGTAGTTAAAAATACGCTACTAAGAAAAGCACTTGACTTGAACGAAATTGATTTTAATGAAATTTATGCTTTACTAAAAGGCAACACTTCCATAATGTTTTCTGAATCAAACAGTGTGCCAGCCAAACTAATTAAAGAATTTAGAAAAAAACATGATAAACCTGTCTTAAAAGTTGCTCACATTGACGAAGAGACTTATATTGGAGAAGAACATTTAAATTCTCTAGCTAGCTTAAAAACTAAAGATGAATTAATATCAGAAATTTTAACTTTATTAAATTCACCATTTGAAAACGTTTTAAAATCATTGCTTTCAAGTGGTAACAAAATTTCTGATTTATTAAAAGAACTTGAAAAGAATGCTTCCAAATAAATATTATTAACTAAAAACAAAAAAAAATGGCAGATATAAAAGATTTCGCAGAAAAACTTGTTAACTTATCAGTAAAAGATGTTAACGAGCTTGCAAAAATACTAAAAGAAGAATACGGCATTGAGCCAACGGCAGCAGTAGCTGTGGCATCAGCAGCACCAGGTTCACCTGCTGCAGAACAAGCTGAGGAAAAGAGTGAATTTGACATCATTCTAAAAGCAGCAGGAGGATCTAAACTTCAAGTTGTAAAAGCAGTAAAGGAGCTTACAGGCCTAGGGCTTAAAGAAGCTAAAGAAATAGTAGACAGCGCTCCAAAAGCAGTTAAAGAAGGGGTTGGTAAAGAGGAAGCAGAAGGAGTTAAAAAAGTTTTAGAAGACGCCGGTGCTGAGGTTGAACTAAAATAGTTAGTCTAACTTTGCACAAGCATCTACTATAATCTAATTCCTTTTTTTCCTTAAAAATATACAAAATTGAATAAAACTAGACCAAACGAAAGAATCAACTTTGCCAAAATTACATCCAAGGTTGACTACCCTGATTTTTTAGACATACAGCTCAAAAGCTTCGAATCCTTTTTCAAAATTGGAACTACTCTAGAGGAGAGAAAAGAAGAGGGGCTATATCAAACTTTTCAAGAACTATTTCCTATTACTGATTCAAGAAATAACTTTGTTTTAGAGTTTGTTGACTATACAATAGATCCTCCAAGATATAACATTGAAGAATGTATTGAAAGAGGTTTAACTTTCAAGGTTCCCCTAAAAGTTAAATTGAAATTATTCTGTACTGACCCAGATCATGAAGATTTTGAAACTATTGTTCAGGATGTTTACTTTGGTAATATACCTATTATGACCCCTAAGGGTACATTTCTTATTAATGGAGCTGAGAGAGTAGTTGTTTCACAACTACATAGGTCACCTGGAGTTTTCTTTGGGCAAAGCTTTCATTCAAATGGAACAAAGCTATACTCCGCCAGAGTTATCCCTTTTAAAGGTTCATGGATTGAGTTTACTACTGATATCAATAATGTAATGTATGCATATATTGATAGAAAGAAAAAGCTACCAGTGACAACATTATTAAGAGCTATTGGATATGAAAGTGATAGAGACATACTTGAAATTTTTGATTTAGCTGATGAGGTTAAAGTAACAAAGAGCGGACTGAAAAGGGTTGTTGGGAGAAAGCTAGCTGCAAGGGTTCTAAAATCATGGGTTGATGATTTTGTTGATGAAGATACCGGTGAATTAGTACCAATAGAAAGAAATGAAGTAATTCTTGACCGTGATATAATTTTAGAAAATAGTCATATTGATGAGATTGTAAACTCAGGATGTGAAACAATATTATTACACAAAGACGGAAGAGACATTTCTGACCATTCCTTGATTCATAATACACTTCAGAAAGATCCTTCGAACTCCGAGATTGAAGCAATTAGACATATTTATAGACAACTAAGATCAGCAGAAGCTCCTGACGATGAAACTGCTAGAGGAATAATAGATAAATTATTTTTTTCTGATCAAAGATACAGTTTAGGTCATGTAGGTCGATACAGAATTAACAAAAGATTAAACCTGAATATTGATCTGGAAAAACACGTTCTTTCAAATGAAGACATAGTATCAATAATAAAAAACTTAATTCATCTTGTAAACTCTAGAGTTGATGTAGACGACATTGATCATCTTTCTAACAGAAGAGTAAGAACAGTTGGAGAGCAATTATCCTCTCAATTTACTATTGGACTCAACAGAATGGCAAGAACCATAAGAGAAAGAATGAATGTCAGAGATAATGAGGTATTTACACCAATAGATTTAATAAACGCAAAAACACTTTCATCTGTAATTAACTCTTTCTTTGGAACTAGCCAGTTGTCCCAGTTTATGGATCAAACCAATCCGTTAGCTGAGGTTACCCACAAAAGAAGAGTTTCTGCTCTTGGACCTGGAGGATTGTCCAGAGAAAGGGCAGGGTTTGAAGTCCGAGATGTTCATTACACTCACTATGGTAGATTGTGTCCAATTGAAACACCTGAAGGTCCCAACATAGGACTAATATCATCTCTTTGTGTGTATGCAAAGGTAAACAAGCTCGGTTTCATTGAAACTCCGTACAGGAATTTAGTTAATGGAAAAGTTGATTTAACAAATGAACCGAAATATATAAGTGCTGAAGAGGAGGAAAACAAGATTATTGCACAAGCTAATGCCCCGATTGATTCAAACGGAAATTTTACATCTAACAGAATTAAATCAAGAAAAGAATCAGACTACATGGTTACCGAGCCTGAGAATGTAAATTTAATGGATGTAGCTCCAAATCAAATTGCTTCGATAGCAGCATCTTTAATTCCATTTTTGGAACATGATGATGCTAACAGAGCACTAATGGGATCTAATATGATGAGACAAGCTGTCCCTTTATTACAGACTGAAGCTCCAATTGTTGGTACAGGACTTGAGCCTCATGTCGCAAAAGATTCTAGAACACTAATTAATGCTGAAGGTAATGGTGAAGTAACTTATGTTGACTCAAACAAAATCAGCGTAAAATATAAAAGAAACAAAGATGAAGACTTAGTTAGTTTTGACAGTTTGGTTAAAAATTATGATCTCACAAAGTTCAAAAAAACTAATCAAAATACTTGCATTAATATTCGTCCCATTGTTAGAGTTGGTGACAAAATAAAAAAAGGTCAAGTTTTATGTGAGGGTTATGCTACTGAAAACGGAGAGTTAGCAATTGGTAGAAATCTCAAAGTGGCTTTTATGCCTTGGAAAGGATATAATTTCGAGGACGCAATTGTGTTATCTGAAAGAGTTGTAAGAGAAGATCTTTTTACCTCTTTACACATTGAAGAACATACAGTGAGTGTTAGAGAAACAAAAAGAGGTGCAGAAGAATTAACTGCTGATATTCCTAACATAAGTGAGATAGCTACCAAAGATTTAGATGATAATGGAATGATTAGAGTTGGGTCAAAAGTCAAAACGGGAGATATCTTAATTGGTAAAATAACACCAAAAGGAGAATCTGATCCAACCCCTGAAGAAAAGCTTTTGAGAGCAATTTTTGGTGAAAAAGCTGGTGATGTAAAAGACGCATCTTTAAAAGCGAAACCTTCTCATCAAGGAGTTGTTATTAGTAAATCACTTTTCTCAAAGTCAATAAAGGATAAAAAAGACAAGATAAATGATAAAGAAAAAGTTGAGCATATTGAAAAAGAGTTCAGCTTGACTACAGAAAAGTTAAAATCTTTACTTGTTTCAAAATTATATTCTGTTATCGGTGGTAAGTCAACAAAAGGAGTTAAAAACATTTTGGGAGAGGTTGTAGTCGACAAAAGCACAAAATTTTCTAAAAAAATTCTTCAGGATATTAATTATTTAATTATTGATCCAGACAAATGGACCATCAATGAAGAAAATAATAAAACTGTAAAATTATTAATTCAAAATTACGTTAGAAAATACAATGAAATTTATGGATTGTTTCGAAGAGATTTGTTTTCAATAACCATAGGTGATGAATTGCCAAAAGGCGTATTGCAGTTAGCTAAAGTTCAGGTAGCTAAAAAAAGAAAAGTAAAAGTTGGTGATAAGCTTGCCGGAAGACATGGTAACAAGGGAATTGTTTCTAGAGTTGTTCGCGATGAGGATATGCCATACCTTGAAGATGGAACTCCAGTTGATATTATTCTAAATCCTCTTGGTGTACCCTCTAGAATGAATTTGGGTCAGATATATGAGACAATTCTTGGATGGGCTGGGCAAAAACTAAACAAAAAATATTTCACTCCAGTATTTGATGGCGCGTCAATAGATCAGATAAATAAAGAAACTGATGAAGCTCAATTACCTAGACTAGGTCAAACTTTTTTGTATGATGGAGGTACCGGAGAAAAGTTTGAGCAACCTGCTACAGTTGGTGTAATTTATATGCTTAAACTTGGTCATTTAATTGATGATAAAATGCATGCCAGATCTATAGGCCCTTACTCACTTATTACACAGCAACCACTTGGTGGAAAGGCTCAGTTTGGAGGACAAAGACTTGGTGAAATGGAAGTATGGGCTCTTGAAGGCTATGGAGCATCAAATATTTTACAAGAAATGTTAACCCTTAAATCTGATGATGTTAATGGTAGAGCTAAAACGTTTGAAAGTATCGTTAAAGGAAAAGATTTACCACCTGCCAATATACCCGAATCTTTTAATGTTCTTTTGCACGAACTTAACGGACTTGGACTGAAAGTATCATTCGAATAAATATCATATATGAAAAATTCAAAAAATATCAACCAAAATTTAGATTTTAATACGCTGAAAATAAGTTTAGCTTCACCTGAGGATATATTGTCAAAGTCACATGGTGAAGTATTAAAGCCAGAAACGATTAATTACAGAACATACAAACCAGAAATTGGTGGCTTGTTTTGTGAAAGAGTTTTTGGCCCTACAAAAGATTATGAATGTCATTGCGGTAAATATAAAAGGATCAGGTATCGAGGAATTATTTGTGACAGATGTGGGGTTGAGGTAACAGAAAAAAAAGTTAGAAGACAGAGAATTGGACATATTAATTTGGTTGTGCCAGTTGCACATATATGGTATTTTAGAACTCTCCCAAACAAAATTGGTTATCTTCTTGGGCTCCCATCAAAAAAACTCGACATGATAATTTATTATGAAAGATATGTTGTCATTCAAAGCAATGAAGAAATAAAAAATGATGAAGGAGAAGTGGTAAAGAAAATGGATTTTCTGACTGAAGAAGAATACTTAAATATTCTTGATAAATTGCCCGCTGAAAATCAGTATTTATCTGATGAGGATCCAAAAAAATTCATAGCAAAAATGGGTGCAGAAGCTATTCATGATTTATTATCAAGACTTGATCTTAATATCCTATCTTATGAATTAAGAAACAGAGCAAATACTGAAACTTCTCAACAAAGAAAAGCTGAAGCTCTAAAAAGACTACAAGTTGTTGAATCTATGAGAGATGCAAACACTCACTCTGAAAACAAGCCAGAATGGATGACTATTAAAGTAATTCCTGTAATTCCGCCTGAACTTAGACCTCTTGTGCCGTTAGACGGAGGAAGATTTGCTACATCTGACTTAAATGATTTATATCGAAGAGTTATAATTAGAAATAATAGGCTCAAGAGATTAATGGAAATTAATGCTCCAGATATAATTTTGAGGAACGAAAAGAGAATGTTACAAGAGTCTGTAGATGCGTTATTTGATAATTCGAGGAAATCATCCGCTGTAAAAGCAGATGCTAACAGAGCTTTGAAATCATTATCTGACTCTTTAAAAGGGAAACAAGGTAGGTTTAGACAAAATCTTTTAGGTAAGAGAGTAGATTATTCAGCAAGATCAGTAATAGTTGTAGGTCCTGAGCTAGAGATGCATGAATGTGGTATTCCAAAGGAAATGGCTGCCGAACTTTATAAACCTTTTATTATTAGGAAACTAATTGAAAGAGGCATAGTTAAGACAGTAAAAACTGCAAAAAAAATTGTTGATACAAGAGAGCCTGTGGTTTGGGATATTCTTGAAAATGTTATGAAAGGTCATCCTGTTTTACTTAATAGAGCTCCAACATTACATAGACTAGGTATTCAGGCTTTTCAGCCTAAAATGATCGAAGGAAAAGCAATTCAATTACATCCACTCGTGTGTACCGCTTTCAACGCTGATTTCGATGGAGATCAAATGGCTGTACATCTTCCTTTGGGCTCAGCAGCTATTCTAGAAGCACAAATGCTAATGCTAGCTTCTCACAATATATTAAATCCTGCTAACGGAGCACCAATTACTGTACCTTCACAAGATATGGTTTTAGGTCTTTATTATATGACTAAAAGTAAAAAATCTACTAAAGATGAAAAAGTTAAGGGTGAAGGCATCACATTCTATTCATTTCAAGAAGTAAGAATTGCATACAATGAGAAGAAAGTAGATTTACATGCTATAATTAAACTAAGATCTAACAACAAAATTATTGAAACAACTGTTGGCCGTTCGCTATTTAATGAATTGTTACCTAAAGGGGCAGAATTTGTAAATGAACTATTAACTAAAAAATCTTTAAGATCTATAATTGGAAATATTCTTGACTCTTTTGGAGTTGCTGACACAGTGTTCTTTCTTGATAGAATAAAAAAGGCAGGCTTTGAAATGGCCTTTAAAGGAGGATTATCCTTTAACTTAGGAGATGTTATTGTACCAGATGAGAAAGATGATTTAATAAATAAGGCTAATCAGCAAGTAGACGAAATAAAGTCTAACTACCAAATGGGTTTTATTACGAACAATGAGAGATATAACCAAGTTATTGATGTTTGGACTAATACCAATGCTAGATTGACAGAGACAGTTATGTCTAAAATTAGCAATGACAAACAAGGATTTAATTCTATTTATATGATGCTTGATTCTGGAGCGAGGGGTTCGAAAGAACAAATTCGACAACTTTCTGGTATGAGAGGCTTGATGGCAAAGCCCAAAAAATCTGGAGATCATGGTGAATCTATCATTGAAAATCCAATCGTAACAAACTTTAGTGAGGGTCTATCAATTTTAGAATATTTTATTTCTACACACGGTGCTAGAAAAGGATTAGCAGATACAGCACTAAAAACAGCTGATGCTGGATATTTAACTAGAAGGCTCGTAGATGTAGCTCAAGATGTAATAATTGTGGAAGAAGATTGTGGAACGCTAAGAGGAATTGAAATAACTTCTCTAAAAAATAATGAAGAAATTATTGAATCTTTAAAAGATAGAATAATTGGAAGAACTTTACTTAATGATGTGCAAGTAAAAGATGAAGTTCTTTCTGCAGGTCAAATAATTGATGAAAAAAGCGCAAATTTAATTCAAGATTCTGGATACGATTCTATTGAAGTTAGATCTGCTCTTACATGTCAAACTAAGAGAGGGATATGTTCAAAATGTTATGGCGTTAGCCTAGGTTCCGCAAGATTAGCTCAAATTGGAGAGCCTGTTGGTATTGTTGCTGCACAATCTATAGGTGAGCCTGGTACTCAATTAACACTCAGAACATTTCACGTTGGTGGAACAGCATCCAGATCTGAGGTAGATGCAAACATAGTTGCAAAATCAGACAGTATTGTTCAAATTGACGATTTAAAGACAGTCAATACTAAAGATGATAATGGTAACAATTCTGAAATAGTGATAAGTAGAACATCTGAACTAAGATTTTTAGATATTAAATATGGAAATGTTTTAGCTACTCATGTAGTACCATATGGTTCTACAATATATGTTAAAGAAGGAAATGTCAAAATTGGACAAAAGATTTGTGAATGGGATCCATACAACGCTCTTATAATATCAGAAATAAATGGAAAAATTTCATATAGTGATATTATTGAAGGTACAACTTACAGACTTGAATCCGATGAGCAGACAGGATACAAAGAAAAGGTAATAATTGATAGCAGGTCTAAAACATTATCTCCAGCAATTACAGTTTCAGACAAGAAAGACAGCAGGTCATATAGTATTCCCGTTGGAGCACATGTTATTATTTCAGAAGAAGAAAAAATAAAAGCAGGAACCATCATAGCTAAAATGCCAAGATCAGCCAATACTTCAGGTGATATTACTGGAGGTTTGCCAAGAGTAACTGAAATGTTTGAAGCAAGAAATCCTTCAAATCCTGCAATTGTTTCAGAAATTGATGGGATAGTAAGCTTTGGAAAAATCAAAAGAGGTAATAAGGAAATATTAATTACTTCCAAAAATGATGAGACAAAAAAATATTTAATAAAGCTATCTAGACACATATTAGTTCAAGAGAACGATTTTGTCAAAGCTGGTACTCCATTATGTGATGGAGTTGTGACACCCTCTGACATATTATCAATAAAAGGTGTAACAAATGTTCAAGAATATATTGTAAATGAAATACAAGATGTTTACAGACTACAAGGTGTAAAGATTAATGATAAGCACTTTGAGGTACTTGTAAGGCAAATGTTAAGAAAAGTTGAAATTACAGACTCTGGTGATACAATATTTCTTGAAAAACAACTTGTGTCAAAAGAAGATTTTATGGACTATAATGATTCAATTTTCGGCAAAAAGTATATAACTGATTGTGGTGATTCTAACTTGTTAAAAGTTGGTCAAATTATAGATTTAAGAAAACTTAGAGAGGAAAATTCTAGACTAAAAAGAAATGATTTAAAGTTGATAGAATTTAGAGATGCTGTTCCTGCAACATCTAAACCTGTTCTTCAAGGAATTACTAGAGCTTCTTTACAGACTAATAGTTGGATTTCAGCAGCTTCTTTTCAACAAACTACTAAAGTTCTTAATGAAGCAGCAATTAATGCAAAAAAAGATACGCTTAAAGGTCTCAAGGAAAATGTTATAGTTGGTAAGAAGATTCCCGCTGGAACCGGTCTTGTAAATGCAAACAGCATACTAGTTGGTTCAAAAGTAGAGGTCGAAAAACTAGATGCCGAAGTTGAAGTAGAAAGCATTGAATTGTCTAATGAAAATTAAATTAAATTGGAACAAAATTCGAAAAATAAAGAAGGTATTAATATTGAGTTATCTGAAGAGATAGCCTCTGGTACCTATAGCAATCTTGCAGTTATAAACCATTCAAACTCCGAATTTGTTGTTGATTTTATTCAAATCATGCCAGGTATTCCAAAAGCAAAGGTTAGGTCTAGAATATTACTCACACCTCAGCATGCAAAAAGACTAAATTCTGCTTTGAAAGAAAATATTAAAAAATTTGAAGATCAGTTTGGAACTATTCAGGAGCTAAACCAAAATTTTAACATGCCAATAAGTTTTGGTGGTCCTACACCACAGGCTTAAAATGTTTTTAAGTCTATTATCAACTTTTCATAAAACCATATTCAAATGATTTAGGCGGATTAAATGTTTCTTTAATTGTCCTAGCGGAAACCCATCTGTACAAATTCATTGATGAACCGGCCTTATCGTTTGTTCCAGAAGCTCTGGAGCCACCAAAAGGTTGTTGACCTACAACCGCTCCAGTAGGTTTATC
>CENW01060057.1_pt1 | contig 12011 bp, 7 predicted proteins | sample 530241 | NCBI WGS metagenome assembly CENW01 (sample SAMEA2619818, study PRJEB7988) | marine metagenome | isolation source: saline water (ENVO:00002010), including | reverse complement strand
CATTCCTGAAGAAAATTCATTATAAATTTGATCAGGTGTTACAACTAGTGTAACTAAATCGCTTTCGTTTTGATGAAATTCTGACAGGCGAATTGCTGCATTAGTAAATTTAGGGTGTGTAACTATAACATATTCTATGTTACTGGAGATATTATGTAGATTTTGATTATTTAACTTTCCAATCAAATATGGTGTTTTGTAGCTAGAGCTTTTAAAAGCAATATATTCACAAAATTTATTTAATGAATCATTAAACAAAACTTTATTATTATTAGTTAGTGTTTTAATTTGTGTAATATTTTTAGGATCAGTAATATCCCATATATCAATTAAAGAAGCATTATCGATTTCAAATTGACCTATACTATGTTCTGAGCTTTTAAGATTTCTAAATATCATAAAATCATCACTCATAATTAAATTTCTTCTGTAATTTATTTGGATAAAGTCCAGCCAAGCTTCTGCACTAGAATTATCACTTAAATATTCTAAATTGATTGAAACATTTGATGTATTACTTATGTAAGAAAAATTCTTTTCTCTAATTTTCGCATATTCAGTAGCAAAATTTGTAACTATATTAGGAATAGAAATCAAACCAATAAAAGAATTATTAGCTCTCACTCTAAATTCCGATGATGTCAATGATCTTGCAGCAACAGAAATTTTTATATCTAAAGAATAATTTGAATTAATATTAGGAAAATTAAAATCAAAAAATTGATTTTTATCAAAATTAAAACTCTCACCCATCCATTTTTTTCCAGATTTGATAAGATTATAAGTCTCTAATTCATGTACTTGATAATCATTAAATGAAGAGATGTTAGTTGTAGCATTAGTGACAATTGATTTTTCTTGAATACGTTTTCCAGTACTCTGTTGATCTACATTAATAAAATAGTATACATTATCAGAGTATAAATGTCTATGATGATTAAAATTCTGTGATATAGAATCGAATTTCCAAACATGAGGAGATTGCCCATAAAATAAAATATAATCTTCGTAATCAAAAAAATTGTTATTGTTTAAATCATAAATTTTGATAGAATTCTCAATTAAATCGTCGTATCTAAAATCAGAATTTAGAGATGGAAGCATTCCTCCTCCATTTCCATAAATTTTTATGTTACTAATATTTACATTAGAAACGTCAATCCCCATTGAGTTTAAATCGGAATAATCTAATTTATATACAGAATTTTGATTAGTAGCAATCTTATACCATTCACCAGAAGAAAGAACAGAGTTATATTGAGATAACGCAATCTTGAAGAATATAAATGTAAAAAATAATAAAAATTGTGTTTTCTTCATTTGAAGCAAAATTACCATATCATTTGTAAAAAAACGTGCAAATACAACATTTATTATACAATTTCTATTGAACAAAACAAGAAAACGAATAATTTGTTTATTTTTGTGGAAATCAAATCAAATAAAATTATTAATGCTGAAAAAAATAATTAAAATTTGTTTAGTAACATTTACTATTATGTTTTTTAGTAAAAACAGCTATTCACAAGATCCTGCATTTAGTCAATTTTATGCCAATCCTTTGTACTTAAATCCTGCGTTTGCTGGTGCATCAAAAGATGGCTGTCCAAGAGCTAATTTAAATTACAGAGATCAGTGGCCTGGAATTGGCAGAACATATGTGACAACCTCTGCATCCTGGGACCAACATGTTAATAGTGTTAATGGTGGATTAGGTATTATTGTTTCTCAAGATAGAAGTGGTGCAGGTAATCTCAACACCTCACATGCATCTGTTTTATATTCTTATCATTTACCAGTTAATCGAAAGATTTCAATTAAAGCTGGATTTGAAGCTTCATATAGAATGATTACTCTTGATTGGACTAACTTAACTTTTGGTGATATGATTGATCCTCAATATGGATTTATTTATCCTACAAATGAAGATATAGTTAATTACCCAACTACAAAAAGTTTTCCAGACTTTTCTACTGGGCTATTAGCTTATACAGAAAATTTCTTTGCCGGTTTTGCAGCACATCATTTAACTCAACCTAATCAAGGATTCATTAGTGAAAGTGAACTGCCAACAAAAATTACAGCACACATTGGAGGAAACTTTCCTTTGAGTAAATATAAAAATACTGTTACGACAATATCTCCTAATTTTTTATATCAAAAACAACAAGATTTTCAACAGTTTAATTACGGAGTTTATGTTAATAGAGGTCCAATAGCTGGAGGATTATGGGCAAGAAATAGTGCTAAAAATTTCGACTCTTTCATTTTAATGATTGGTTTAATTCAGAATTCATTTAAATTTGGTTACAGTTATGATATAACTGTGAGTAATTTAAAAAATAGTAATACACTTGGGGCACATGAATTATCATTCACACTTTTCATGCCATGTAAATCTAGGACAAAATCATTTAACACAATAAGTTGTCCTCAATTTTAGTTTATTTAAAAATATAATTATGAAAAACATATTTAACTTAACAATCTTCATTTCCTTATCTTCTTGTTTATTTTTTTCATGTTCTAGCACAAAGAAGGAATCATCTTCTACCGGATGGGAATACAATAATTCCAAAAATGGTGGGTTTGAACTAAATACAAAATTTGAAGAGCAAGAAACCGGACCAGGACTAATGTTTATTGAAGGAGGAACGTTCACTATGGGTAGAGTTGAGCAAGATGTCATGTACAGCTGGGATAATGTTCCACGAAGAGTGACTGTATCATCTTTTTATTTAGATGAAACTGAAGTAACTAATGCTGATTACTTAGAATATTTGTTTTGGACAAAACGAATGTATAACAATTCTTATCCTGAAGTTTATAAAAAAATATTACCTGACACTCTTGTATGGAGAGATAAATTAGGCTATAATGAACCATTCGTGAACGCATATCTTAGACATCCTGCTTATAGAAATTATCCAGTTGTGGGAGTTAGCTGGCAACAAGCTACAGATTATTGTGCATGGAGAACAGATAGAGTTAATGAAAGAATATTAATTGATGCCGGAATATTAAAAGAAGATAAAGATGGTGATCAAGGAGATGATAACACCTTCAACACTGAAGCTTATCTTAAGGGGCAATACGAAGGTGTTGTAAAAAGAAATCCAAAAAATCTTACTAATGAGAATTATGGTAGTGGAGAAAAAACAAGAATTATTAGAATGGAAGATGGCCTTTTACTCCCTGATTATAGACTCCCAACAGAAGCTGAATGGGAATTTGCCGCATTAGGTTATGTTGGAAATACGATTGAAGAAAATATTGGTGATAGAAGATTATACCCTTGGAATAGTGGATCAATGAGAAATCCACATCCAAAAAATCAAGGTGAAATTATGGCTAATTTTAAAAGAGGTAGAGGTGATAATATGGGTGTTGCAGGAAATTTAAATGACAATGCTGATATCACAGCTCCTGTAAGATCTTATTGGCCAAATGATTATGGACTTTATAACATGGCAGGGAATGTATCTGAATGGGTAATGGATGTTTATCGTCCTGAGTCTGAAAATACTGCCAGAACAGATCATAGAGTCTTTAGAGGAAATGTTTTTAAAACTCAATCTAGAGATGATGAAGGAAATATAATAGAAAAAGATAGTTTAGGAAAAATAGTTATGGAAGGTGTAAATGAAAAAGGAAATGCTTACAGAAGAAACTATAAAAAATCTGATAATATTAATTTTCTAGATGGAGATATGGAGTCTCATATCACAAACGGTACTAACTGGTTAGATACAACTGAAAATGAAAACTCATCTTATGATCAGAGACTTGTAAAAATTGATAAATGGAATCAAGAAGCAAATAAATATAAAGATGGAAACAGTGGCAACAGTAATGAAATGTATAGATATGGAGAGTCATCACTTATTTCTGACAGAACAAGAATTTTTAAAGGTGGTTCTTGGGCTGATAGAGCTTACTGGTTAAACCCTGGAACAAGAAGGTTTCTAGATCAAGATCAATCTAGTAGCGCAATTGGATTTAGATGTGCAATGGATAGAATGGGGAGTCCTACATCAAATAGTAAAAGAAATACTAGAAAAGGAGTAGATTATAGTAAAAAGATAAAATAAGATTTAATTATAAAATTCAAAAAACCTCATATTTATGAGGTTTTTTTAAGTGAATATTTCCAAAATATATAAAATTTTTGAGCAGTACCCTTTCATTTGTACTGATAGTCGAAAGATCATTAATGGAAGTATTTTTATTTCATTAAAAGGAAAAAATTTCAATGGTAATAAATTTGCTCTTAAAGCTATTCAACAAGGATGTAGTTATGCAATTGTTGATGAAAAAAAATACGATCAATCATCAAAAACAATTCTTGTTAAGAATTGCTTGAATACACTTCAAAAACTTGCAATAAAACATAGAGAAAAAATTAATATTCCAGTAATTGGAATTACTGGAACTAATGGAAAAACCACATCTAAAGAATTGATAAATCAAGTATTATCAACTAAATTTCACGTATATGCTACAAAAGGAAACCTAAATAACCATATAGGAGTACCATTAAGTATTCTAGAAATTAATAAAGAGCATGATATTGCAATAATTGAAATGGGGGCAAACAAACAAGGTGACATAAAATTTCTTTGTAAAATAAGTAATCCAAATTTTGGTGTAATAACCAATGTAGGAATTGCTCATATTGAAGGATTTAAAAATCTTCAAGGAGTAGTAGAAACAAAATGTGAATTATATCAACATATTAAAGAAAAAAATGGAATGTTATTTGTTAATGCTGAAGATCAAATTTTACTACAAAAATCGAAAGCAATTAATAGAAAAACATACGGAAAAAACGAAAATATAAATTTAATAAACAGTGGTTATTTTATTACTTTAAATTATAATAATAATATCATAAAAAGCAATCTTTTAGGAGATTATCAATATTATAATTTAATGCTTACAATAGCTATTGGTACTTATTTCAAAGTTCCGATAAAAATGATAAAAAAAAGTATTAAAAATTACTTTCCAAAAAATAACAGATCCCAAATTGTTAAGACTGATAACAACACAATTATTTTGGACGCATATAATGCAAACCCTTCTAGTATGGATGCGACATTAAAATCATTTACAAAACAAAAATTTAAAAATAAACTGTGTATTTTAGGAGATATGTTAGAGCTAGGAAAAGCTAGTTTTAATCATCATAAATTAATTTTAGAATTAACTGAAAAATTAAATTTACCAACAATATTTATTGGAAAAGAGTTTAAAAAAGTAGTACAAAGCAGTTATGAAAGTAATGAAGAATTTATTAAAAAAATAATAAAGAATCCAATCAAAAATAAGTCAATCTTATTAAAAGGATCTAGAGGTATTTCACTAGAAAAATTAGTTGAATATCTCTAACTAATTAGATCTAAATATAGTTTCTTAACTCCAAAAAATATAACAGAAGTAAACATTCCTAAGAAACAACTAATTAAAAAAACTTTCAACATTGATATCTTATTAGTTGGTAATGGCAAAACCGGCTTATCTATTATTTTTATTATAGGAGTACTATTTAATAAAGTTAATTTTGATAGTTCAAGATTTTTTAAAATTTCTAAATAAGTTGTATTTAATATTTCAACATCTCTTATTAATTGTAACTCTTTTAATCTCCCTTGAAATTTAATAATTCTCTGATTTACATCTTGAACTTTAGCTAATCTTTTTTCTGTATTTTTAAGTTCAATAAAAACAGAATCTGCTCGACTTTGAATAAACGCCAAACTATTAGATGCAACTAATGTTTGATTGGAGATATACATCTTTGACACCTGATCGATAAGTTTTTCAACAAAAAATTTAGATAAATACTCATCATTTGATGTAAAAGAAACTGTTAAAACATTTGACTCTGAATCATTAAAATCAACTTCTAATGTATTTTCAATAATATTCACATAAATTAAATTTATAATACTATCATGTTGCCTGATTAAATATCCTTTATTAAAATTTATTTCTTTAAAATCTTTTTTCTTCTCCCATTCATTTCTAATTTTTTCTATGCTTAAATAGTGTTCTATAATAAGATCCTTTTCCCCTTTTATATTACAACTATCCATCAATACTTTTGAAATAACTTTTCTTGATAAAATTAACTCCTTTATATTATTATTACTAAAAATAGTTTGAGATGTTGACCCTATATTTAACCCGAACTGACTAGCAATACTAGACATTGAAGCCAAGCTATTAGCAGGACCTTCCTCTTCTACTATAAATGTTAAATTAGCAGTAAATGTTTCATCTCTTATTTCATTTATTAAAGAAATTAACATTGCAAAAGCAAGAGAAAACAACAATATAAAATATTTTTTAATATAAAAATAATTTAAATAATTTTGAATTTTTTTAATTAAATCCTTAGCTTCTATTTGATCTTCTTGATTATACATTAAAAGCTATTATTTAATCTTTCTATTAAGAGATATAGAGACAGTATTCCAGAAATTTTAATTATTACGCTCTCAATATGTTTATTATAATCTATATCTTCCTTTTTCTTATATTTAAGTTTAGTATCAGTATTTATAACTTTAATTGTAGAACCCGGCTTTACTTTTGGCGACAAAGAGAATAAACCAAAATTTATTGATTTTTTTGTTGCTCCATTTGGATATATTACAATTGTATTAGATTTTTTATTTTCATTTGTATATCCACCTGCAAAATTGTTAATATAAAAATTAGCTCTTTTTCCAGAAAAGTAAGGAGAAGAAATAGAATTACCTTCTATATTATTGAGATTACCTGTAACATGAACTACATCAAGTCTTTTTGGAATAACAATTTTATCCCCATCTTGAAGAACTAAATTATGTTTTGATTTTGGATTTGAAAGTGCCTTTTGCATATCAAAAGATACCACTTCATAAAAAGTTGTATCTGAAATTAACTTAGTTTTTTTTGCCTTCTCAATTCTTAATAATTCAGAATTATAAATACTTTGTAATTGTAAATCGGTCATCATAGAATCTAATAAAATTGATGGCATATTTATTTTCTCTTCTATATCTCCAATTTTTTTTGAAAATTTTCTAAACATTTTTGTTCCATCAGGAAATGATTCTTCTGTTAACCCCCCAGCACGATTAACTAAAGATATTATTTGCTCATTTTTTTTTGTCAATGCATAAGTACCTGGATATCTAACTTCCCCTAATAATGTAACATTAATTTGATCTTTAAAATCAGGGTTTTTCCTGACAAAAATCTGATCATTTGGCTGTAAGAAAATTGATTCTGATTCACTATTAAGTGTTTTTCTATCTTTAATTGGAATAATTTTTGCAACAGCTCTTATAGGTGACAAACTATTAGAAGATATATCATAATCCATAACTCTACTAATTTCAATTCTACTTCCTTCAGATTCTTGTATTATGCCTCCAGATTGCAATAATGCATCTTGTAATGTCATACCAGCACCATAGTCTAGTTTTCCAGGAGAACGGACAGATCCATAAATCTCAACAAAAAATTGATCATCTATGAAATCATCTTTAGATAATACCCTTACTATATCAAATTCATTTAATAAAATATTATTTTCACTACTTGGATTATTTAGTATCTCATGTAAATTAATTGATTTATGAGTTCTAGTTCTATCTTTATTAAGACTTATTACATAAACCTTTTCAAGGTATGTTTTTTCATCAATACATTTAGCTCTATTTAGCAGGTCTAATAACTTTTCTCCTTCAATAAACTCATAATCTCCAATAACACCAATATTTCCTTTTAAAGTAATTACATTAGACAATTTATTATTGATAGAATTAATTATAATTTCGTCACCATTTTTCACATAAGTAGTTTTAAAATCTTTGTTATGAACATCTAAAACTTTTAAAGAATTGTAGTCTATTCTTTTAATAGTAACTAAATCAGAAAAACCTCTTTTTGTTATTCCTCCTGCATATTTAATTAAATCAAATACATTTTCACCTTGCTTTGATTCATACGTATATGGTCTATTAACTTCTCCATTTATCTCAACAATATTTTTTGCAGGAGGGACAAATAAATAATCTCCATCTTGCATATATATATCTTGAGATCTGACTGGGTTAAATAAAAAGCTATAAATATCAAGTGAATCAATAGTTTGCCCATTTCTTTTCAGATAAATATTTCTAACCGAGCCTATTTGATTAGGTCCTTTGGCAGCAATTAATGCATTAAATGCTGTATTTATTGCTGGAATGGAATACGAACCTGGATTATATACTTCCCCAACAATATTAACAGTAATTACTCTAGAATATGATAAAGTTACGTCAATTTCAGAATTATTCATATCAAATAAAGAACTAAATTTACTCTTAATTAGAGAGCGCATTTTTTTAAATGTTAATCCTTTAACATAAATTCTTCCATAGGATGAAGGATTAATGTAACCCTTTTCGTCAACTAGTAAATTTTCAGAAAATTCTGAATAACCCCATACAGAAATAGATATTTCATCTCCACTGCCAACTTTATAATTTTCAGGTGCTTTCGCATCATGAGCTTTTTGAAAAAAATCTAGATTATTGTTTCTAAAAATGTCTTGTCCATATATTCGAGCTTTTGGATATTTAGTTGTATCAACAAACAGAGAGTCATTACCAAAACTTAAATAAAATTTTTCTTCAGCAGACATTCCCTTAAACAAAGTGTCTTCATTTGATAAATTGTATTTACCTTTTGACAATTTGTAATCTAAAGCTTCATTAATCTCTTTTTCTGAAAGACCCATACTTTTCAGAACAGCCTTTGATGGAATATCTGCTGGCCGAAGATCTTCAGGATTAGCATTGGAAGGTAAAAATTTTAAGTATGCTTTATTAAGTTTTGATCTATTAATAATAGATTCATTAAAGTTTGTCTGACTCTTCATTAAAAGAACACAAAAAAAGCCAATAATTAATAAGCTAATTCTCTTCATATTATTATTTTAAAATTGATCTTGAAATTACTATTCTTTGAATTTCTGATGTTCCTTCATAAATTTGCGTGATTTTAGCATCACGCATTAATCTTTCTACATGATATTCTTTTACAAATCCATAACCCCCATGTATTTGTACTGCTTCAGTGGTTGTTTTCATTGCAGTTTCAGATGAGTAAACCTTTGCCATAGCACTAGCACTATCGTAATTTTGATTATTGTCTTTAAGCCACGCAGCCTTTAAGCATAATAGTCTTGCTGCATTAATTTCTGTTATCATATCAGCTAATTTAAATGCAATTGCTTGGTGATTTGATATTTCTTTTCCAAACGCTTTTCTTTCTTTAGAGTATTTAAGTGATAGTTCATAAGCACCAGAAGCTATTCCTAATGCTTGAGCCGCAATACCTATTCTCCCTCCAGATAATGTTTTCATAGCAAAGGTAAAACCAAAACCATTGTCACCTATTCTATTTTTCTTTGGAACTTTTACATCTGTAAACATCACAGAATGAGTATCTGACCCTCGTATTCCTAACTTATTTTCTTTTTTTCCAACTTCAAATCCTTTCATTCCTTTTTCTACAATAAAAGCGTTAATCCCTTTATGTTTCTTTTCAACATCTGTTTGTGCAATAACTAAATAAATTGAAGCACTATTTCCATTTGTAATCCAGTTTTTAGTACCATTTAATATATAATGATCACCACAATCAACAGCTGTTGTTTTTTGAGAAGTTGCATCACTGCCAGCTTCCGGCTCAGACAAACAAAATGCTCCAAGCATTTCACCTTTTGCAAGAGGCTTTAGGTATTTTTCTTTTTGAAATTCAGTTCCAAAAGTCTCTATTCCCCAACATACTAAAGAATTATTTACGGACATTGCAACTGAACATGACGCATCAATTTTTGAAATTTCTTCCATTGCCAAAACATATGATATAGTATCCATACCAGCACCTCCATATTTTTGATCTACCATCATCCCCATAAAGCCTAGCTCACCCAATTTTTTTATTTGTTGCTCAGGAAATGATTGCAATTCATCCCTTTCAATAACTCCTGGTAAAAGCTCAGATTTTGCAAAATCTTTAGCAGCATCTCTAATCATTAAATGTTCTTCTGTCAAATTAAAATTCATTATAGATCAAAATTTATATTTACAAAACAAAAATACACTTTTTAAGCTATCTTTGAAAATCAGTGAATAATAATATAATACATAGAGTTTTAGGCGTTATGTCTGGAACATCAATTGATGGGTTGGATATTGTTTTATGTAATTTCATTAAAGATGAAAAATGGAAGTTTGAAATTGAAGATGCAATTACTTTTAAATATAGTAAATTTTGGAAAGACACTTTGAGAGAATTACCATACAAAAAAATAAAAAAAATTAAAGAAATAGATATAATATATGGTCAATTTATTGGAGAAAAAATCAATTTATTTTTAGGAAATCGAACTGTTGATTTTATTTCATGTCATGGTCACACTATATTTCACCAACCTGAGAAAAAAATTACATTACAAATAGGAAATGGAAGAGAAATTGTAAAAAAAACAAATATAAAAACCATAAATAATTTTAGAAGCCTTGATGTTTCTTTAGGAGGCCAAGGAGCACCATTAGTACCAATAGGAGATTTATATTTATTTCCAAATTATAAATTTTGTGTTAATATTGGGGGGTTTGCTAACATATCAATAAAAAATAAGTCTAAAATAACTGCTTATGACATCTGTCCAGCTAATATTGCATTAAATAAAATTTCAGAAAAAATTGGATTCAATTATGATAATAATGGGAATATGGCAAAAAGAGGTAAATTAAATTCAGATTTATTACACAAGTTAAACAATGTAAAATTTTATAAAATTAACGGACCAAAATCATTGGGAAAAGAATGGTTCGAACAAGAAATTACTGAAATACTAAATAATTATAAAAATGAATATGATATTTTAAATACTTTGTGTGAACATATTGCACTTCAAATCAGTTTACATACAAAAAAGTATGAAACATTAGTAACTGGTGGTGGAGCACTTAACAGATATTTAGTTAATAGAATCAAATTTCATTCTAGTTCAAAAATAATCATCCCAAATAAAAAAATAATAGAATTTAAAGAGGCCCTAATTTTTGCATTTTTAGGTGTTCTTAAAACAAGAAATGAAATTAACTGTTTAAAATCTGTAACAGGAGCATCTAGAAATAGTTCCACAGGGGATATTCATTTAAATTAAATTATAAAATAATTGCTTATTTTATACATTTGCAAAATATAAACTGTCGCATGAACAAATTATTAAAAAGCTTTGAGAAGAAAAAACCTGAAGTAGTTTTCGAATGGAAAGATAAGTTAACTGAAGCAGAAGGATGGATTGTCATAAATTCTCTTAGAGGTGGCGCAGCAGCTGGTGGAACAAGGATGAGAATTGGCGTCACAAAAGATGAAGTGTTGGCATTAGCAAAAACTATGGAAATCAAATTTACAGTTGCCGGCCCACCAATTGGAGGTGCAAAATCTGGAATAAATTTTGACCCAAATGATAAGCGAAAAAAAGATGTTTTAAAAAGATGGTTTGCAGCAGCAAAGCCATTTTTAAAAACCTATTATGGAACCGGTGGTGATATGAATGTAGATGAAGTAGATGAAGTAATTCCACTTTGTAAAGAACAAGAAATTCTTTTTCCATTAGAAGGAGTAATAAATGGACATTTTAAAAAAAATGATTTATCTAAAAGTAAAATCATTAACCAGCTATCAAATGGTGTTCCACTTATAGTAAAAAGCAAGCAACTAACACCAGATCCAAAAAGAAATTACTCTGTTGGAGATTTAATTACAGGATTTGGAGTTTCTGAATCAGTTTTACATTTTTATAAAATCTTTGGAGGAAAAGTTAATAACAAACGTGTAATTATACAAGGATGGGGGAACGTAGCTGGTGCAGCAGGATATTATCTAGCACAAGCTGGGGCCACTATTGTAGGTATTATTGATAAAAATGGTGGCGTTATTAATAATAATGG
>CENW01057981.1_pt1 | contig 12086 bp, 12 predicted proteins | sample 530241 | NCBI WGS metagenome assembly CENW01 (sample SAMEA2619818, study PRJEB7988) | marine metagenome | isolation source: saline water (ENVO:00002010), including | reverse complement strand
CAACAGCGAACTTCACTGGTGCTCTCCAAAAGTCAGGAGTACCTGTTGCTGCTGATGCCAACCTTAACAGCTTTATAAGTGCGGTTGACCTCCCTACGGCAGATGGCTCGGCTGACCAGATTTTAAAAACTGATGGCGCGGGTACATTGTCATTTGCTGATGCTTCTGGTGGTGGAAGCGGTACATATTCACCCACAGCAGGAACAAATGTTTTTGCTGAAAATTTTCATGAGTGGATGTCAACGCAAGGTTATGGGTCGGTGCAATCTTCTGGCGGTCAAACCTATCTAAGCCACTTTAGAAGTGGTGACGGAACAGCAAGTAATGTAGCCAAGTCAAATCGTTTTATTATTTATTTTCCTTACACCGAAACAACAGGAGCTAGAAACGCTGGTAACTATATGGATGGTTATGCCTCCACCAGTTTTTTATGTACACCATCCACTAGGACAATAACTTGGAACAGTGGTGGTCAATCCTATGATAGATTTTGGTATTTTAGTACCTATGCCGGTGGTGCTGCATCCACACAACAATACTGGACGATTGAAGGTTCTGGACAATCGTGTATGAACGGCAATATCGTTTCAACCGGTCAGTCAAGTCATCAATTTACTTGTGCTAGTTTTGCTTGGAACAATAATGGGATTATACAAACAGGTATACCCACTACTTACATTGGGTCTGGTAATGGGCTGCACCAAGACAATGGAGATAGATTAGCCCTTCCTATTTCGGATGCTGGTGCTGGTTATATTCTTAACGTAGGTTATGACCAGAGTAACTCTAGGGCCAGTTACAGGGTTGTTACTATTGACGGAAGCGCAAATGCCCCCAGTTTCAACAGTATTACTCAATGTCCGAACACGACATCAAGCACTGTTTCATCGTGGAATATGGTTCCGCAGCCCGATATTTATCCTAGTTCGACTTATGATTTTCCTGTTCATGGTGCTATGTACAATGTGAGCGGTAATTGGTCGGCTGTCACTGTCAATTATAATGGTGCAGTTAGTAGTGAAATCAACAGTGGTTTTGATCGCACAATGTATAGTAGCCAAACTGCTTTTCTGTTAATGGATGGCTCAACTCCGGTTGTCATGTTGTATGACCAAGATTGGAAAGCATCACGATGGACAACTTACAATTCTTCTCCAACTGCATATCCGAATACTGGAAGAAATTGGAAACCTAAATCCACAAAGTCTTATGGGGGTAGAGGTGGTTTTATTGCTACTGGTGTTGAAAACGAGTTTATCTGTTTCGATGGCGAGATACCCTTTCAAGAAACTTATTATACAGGTACGGTTGCTCTCAAAAAATTCAAAATAAATCCAAGCAATGGCGAATTTACGGATATTTATTATTGTCCAATTAGTATCGGTCAAGAGGGTTGGTGGAAACAAGCAGTTTACGGATGGAGGTATACGATAAGAGGTCTATGGGGAGACACCGGAAGTTCGTCAACTCTTACACATTTATTAGTAATGAAAATAGACCAGTCGTATACGAGATATTCACACGGAGCACAAATAATTGATATGCCAACAGGAAGCGACTGGATCGCCTACCCAACCAATTAGTGGAGCATAAAACATGGCAACAACATTAAATGAATTTAGAACTGAACGAGATGCAGCTTTGCAGGCCTCTGACTGTCTTTACCTACCAGATGTTCAGAAAAAATTGCAATTAGAAGAGGGAAGTATCTCAACGCTAGACATCTATAGACAGCAACTCAGAGATTGCACTGAGGGGGTTACAGACGATAACGCTGCTGATGCTGTTCTTCCCAAGCCAGTTGATCCCTCTATAGCTGCTTTTTTGAAAATAGACATTAGCTAGGAGGTCAAATGACCACTTTCACAGTTACAGTTGCGGCTGGCAAGTTTGTCATAGACGGAGTGAGTCAAGCCACTTTAAATTTAACTGAGGGGCAGACCTATACGTTCGATCAAGCTGATGCCTCAAATGCTACTCATCCTTTTAGGTTGAGTATCACAAGCAATGGAACGCATGGAGGTGGATCAGAATACACGACAGGTGTGACAACTAATGGCACACCTGGACAGGCTGGTGCTTACACAAGAATCGTCTTAGCTGCCTCAGTGCCTACTTTGTATTACTACTGCTCGGCTCATTCTGCTATGGGTGGTCAACTTAATACGATTACTGCAAAAAGTCGCGCTAGAGACATGGCAGATTCAAGCACAAAAATTAACGTGCTTGATGATGTTACTGCGTCAGGTAGTGAACTCAATGTATTAGATGATTTAAGTCGTGGCTCTATCCTTTATGGTAACTCATCTGGTGCAACAGCAATCCTAACGAAAGGGTCAGCCGATCAGGTTTTAAAATCTGACGGCACTGATATTTTATGGGGTGATGCTGCTGGTGGTGGAGCTACCTATGCTCCTACAGTCGGAACAAACACATTCAGCACAAACTTTAACGCCAATATGTCTAGCCAAGGTTTGGGTGATGTGATGGCTACTGGTTGGGCGCAAATACCTGTTTTTCGTGGCAGGGACACCAATGCCACAAACAATGCAAAAGGCAATACATTTATACTGACAACTGCTTATACGCAAACAACTGCATCTAATTATGGTGGAAATAATAATGGTGGAGTTGCAACACTATCCTTTAGTGTTGTGCCTAGTACAAGAACAGTAACATGGCAATCAAATTATAACCGAGCGTGGTATCACACCAATTATAATGGAAACATTCACTCAACGACTCAATACTTCACAATAGAAGGTTCGGGACAGATGGGTTCAAATGGCTATACTGTTATGGGCAGTCAATCAAGCCATCAATTCAATATCGTCAACTATGGTTTTTTAGATAATGGTGGTTTTAATTCAGAATCGTCAGCTCAAGGTAGTGGTAATGGGCTTTATTCAAACGGTGGTCACCGTGAAGTGTTACCGACAAATGATGATGCTAATGGATACATAGCCAACTTGGGTTATGACCTATCAAACAGTCGAGCAAGCTACAGAATAATGACGATTAATTCCAGTGCTCAATACCCTACTATGGGAAGCATGACCCAATGTCATAACGCAACTGGTGCTACAAACCGATCTATACGCATGATTACCCAACATGGAATTTATCCAGACTCGACAAATGATTATCCAGTACAAATTTGGAGATACGATATAAATGGTTCGTATGTAGCGCAAACCTTAAATCGTTCAGGTAATGTTAGTAATGCAATTACCACTGGGATGGACCCAACACGCTATCAAGGTTTTGCTTTCTTGTTGATGGATGGCAGCACACCAGTAGTCATGATGTATGACCCTTATTTTGAGGCATCTCGCTGGACACAATTCGATCAAGCGCCTACTCATTTGCCCAATGCTAATGAGGGTTGGTTCTTACCAAAAACTCAAACGATGAATTACGGACAAGGTGGGTTTGTCAGCACTGGAGTTGAAAATGAATTTATGTGTTTTGAATATCTTTATCCACGCAATGATATTTATTCGGGTCAGAACACTTTAAAGAAATTTAAAATAAATCCAACCACCGGAAAATTTACAGACATTTATTACTGCGACATTGATAACTCTGTTGCTGGTTGGTGGCACAGAAGTAACACTCTTTATGCTCACAAACTTTTTGGACTGTATGGCGATGATGGAAATTCATCAACGCTAACACATTTACTGGTTGTGGCTTTAGATGGTACTTATCACAAATCATCGCATGGAGCACAAGTGATTGATATTCCAACCGCAAGTGATTGGAAGGCGTATCCAGCTAATTAATATGACAAATGAATATTTTTATTTTGGTTATCGTTATAGGAGGAATCGCAGCAATTACAAATTGTGATGAGGGATTGTGTTTTGAGCAAAAAACTAACTGTGAAAGATTTGCTCAAAGAATTATTTTAAATTCTGTAAACACAAACATCTCTGCAATGTGCAAAAGGGTAGAATTATGATTGGGGAGGCTATGCTTGCTATAAAAGCATTAGACTCCGCATTTGTTTTATGCCAAACAGCTATTGCAAAGAAAAAAGAAGTGGAGGATATGGCTGGTGAAGTAGGTAAATTCTTCACAGCAAAAAAGCAAGTCGAGGAACACATAAAAAAAGCAAAGGAAGCTGGTAATGAAGATCTAATGGTTGGATCTGCCCTGGAAGAAGCAATCACTATTGATCAGCAGGAAGAGCGGATCGAGAAGATGATGAAGAAGATAGGAGATCATTATTCGAGGAAAGGGCAAACCCATAGGTGGGTTAAGATAAAAAAAGATGCAGCAAAGATAGAAAAGAAACGTGCAATAAAGGCAAAACAAAGAGCAGCACAACAGAGTGAAGAAGATCAGTTTATGGATGATCTGAAATTGATCTTTAAGATTTTAGTAGGAGGAGCCGCATTGACGGCAGCTATTTTGTACGCAGTCGTATTTTTTTCTACAATGGGAAATGACTAAAAGTATTAATATATAACTATGAAAGGCATAACAACTACATTAACAAATGATGAGATCGAGGAAGCTTGCTCCCTGGCAGAGCAAGCTTACGAAGAGTCCATAGATGGAGCTACTCGTTTTGATAGTTGTCTAGGGACCACAGCCTTTTATCTTTATAGCAATGATATCCAATACATAATCTTTAGAGGCACCCAAGAAGGCAAAGATTGGCTTATGAATATAAGTGCAATTCCCTGGAGAGTTAATGGTCGTTGGGTACATGGTGGCTTTGCTGCTGCACAAGGATCCGTCTGGAAGGAGATACGCAAGAGGCTAGATCCGAGAAAGAAAACTTATTGTATCGGGCATTCGCTCGGAGGTGCCTGTGCAACGATAAGCGCCTTAAAGTTAAGAAATTTCCATGATGTTAGATTAATCACGTTTGGTAGACCAAATGTATTTTTTAAAAGCAAAAAAAAGTTAGAAAACATAGTCAATATTTCTGTCGTGGCAGGGAGTGACTTGGTTGCACTTATTCCTAAGATTTTCTATCAGGCAGATATAAACCAAGACATTATTTATTTTGGCAAAGATGGCAACAATTATTTAAACCCATCAAAAGATTTTAGAGATGGAGATCGCAGGATTGGTGATTCTATTTCTGATCACATGATGGACAAAAGTTACACACCCAGGGTCAAAGACTGCAATGTTGAGGAGCTTATATGCGATATATCTACCCCTTAGTTTTCATGGTTATTACTGGTTGTCAGGTCAGTGAAGAAATGATTGCAAACAAAGAACTGTATTGTAGTGGGGTATATAAAGGAATAAGAGCAGTAGGGCGTGTAGCAACAGAGGTTACAACTGGTGTCGCAATACCAGATGTTTGCGACACCATTGATGAGATAGTTGAGGAAGATAGCCTGGGAAAGTCATAAACAATGTTGAAGCGGCAATAAAGGTGTATTTGATATTGCAATGAAAGGAATACTAAAAGCATTAGCGCCTAAATTAGTTGATGTTGTTGCATCATCAAATCCTGTTGCTGGTACTGTGCTTAAAATGGCAACCAAAAAACTGGGGATGCCAGAGAACTCAACACCGGAACAGATTGAAGAAGAGATAGAAAGGAATCCTGAAAAAGCAACAATGATTTCAGACATTGAAAAACAAGTTGATCTGATGAACATCGAGCTTGAAAGCTACAAGACTGAGGTAGAGGATCGTAAACATGCAAGAGAGACTTTTAAAAACGATTGGACACCAAAGGTCTTTTGTATTTTGGCACTCATTTTATATGGGGCTTATGTCATGACTGTAACGCTTATGCCACACGACTCAAACGATGAGACCATTATCTCGTTAGTGCTCGGTCAGCTAAGTGGAATTTTGGGAACTTGTGCTGCGTTTTTCTATTCAGGGAGTTCAACAAAATAATGGATGAGGATAAGGACGATTTATACGGAGCAATAGTAGACAGAAAGTATATTGGTTCTGACGATGCCCCTTACAGTGGTTCATCTTCTCGCGCCTTGCCAGAAATATTAGTTACTAACAAATTTGATCCTTTTGCTCTTGGGGATCAATTTGACAATGTCTTAGATTATAGAAGTGCTATAGATGATTTTTTTGCCGATCAAGCGAGTGGCGTATTGGGTGACAATCAATTAGCAACAGCTCAAAGCGTAGGAAGTTCGTTGGATTTATCTGGTGATGCAATACAAGCGTCTGTTAGAGATTTGGCTTTTGAAAGAATTGATGAAATTAACAAAGATCCAACTTTAACAGAAGAGCAAAAAAGAATAGCTGCCTCTGAAGTTTTGACTGTCTTAAACATAGATCATGATCCAGATACCTTAGATCCTTTTAGTCGTACTGACAAAGATGGATTTATTGGCAGAGAATTGGTTGTAGATGATGGTGCCGATGCTGGAGCTACAAATGGAGGTTTAGTGCTTGGACCAGGGGTGCCTAGTCAATCTGGGGGAGGAGCATCGAGTCCTTCTGGTGGATCTAAAGGAGGAGGAGGAAAACCACCAAACAATAACAATCAACAACAGACAACACCTGGTAATCAAAATGCAAATGCTGGGCAGCAAGGTTCTAACAATAATGATCAAGCAACATCAACAAATCAACCTGCAGATTTTGGTCAAAAAGGTGCCGTAGATCCTAGTTCAAATGTTTACACCTATGATGCAGACAAAGATGTGTTTGTGCATGCGGATGGAACAACATACAAAAATGATCAATCTATTGGGGGTAAGTTTGTCCCTGGAGGTTTGTTAGATGGAAAACAATATTCGGTTCTTACAACCTCCGATGGCGGTGCTTTTGCGGAACATGCCTTAGATACAGATTTAGATAAAACAAAGATAGATATCGCTGGCAATGTTACTGACCTCGATAATTCAAATAATGATACGTCAGGCACAAATGACAATATTGGTGGCGATGATTACGGTACAGCAACTGTTAATACGACAGTTACTGGAAGACGAACTCCTCCTGGTGGAGGGATAGTCGTAGCATTACCTCCTGGGGGAGGGGTTGGTCCTGCTGGCCCTGCTGGAGGAGTCGGTCCTGCTGGTCCTGCTGGTGCTGCTGGAGCAGTTGGTCCTGCTGGCCCTGCTGGTGCTACAGGTGCTACTGGGGCAAAAGGTGACAAGGGCGAAAAAGGTGACCCTGGAATAACTACTTTGATGACGATTGCAGACAATACACCAGTAACAGATCAAGCAAGAGCTAAATTAGACAGGATTAGGTTAGATCCTACTTCTCTTCTATCGAGGTTATTCGGATGACATATTTGGAATTAATAAATGGCGTGTTGAAACGGTTGCGCGAAAGCACCGTTACAACAGCGCCAGAGAATGATTATTCAGTGTTGATAGGCGAATTAGTTAATGATGCTAAAAAGCAAATAGAATTGCGACACGAATGGACCGCATTAAGAACTACTTTGACATTTAATACTGTTCCATCTACGTCACAGTACACGCTGACAAACGCCTACCAAAACGCAATTTTTAAACAGGCGATGAATAATGCAACTAATAACTATATGAATCAGCGCGATTTGACTTATTTTAATAACAATACAGTTTTAGCAACTGCTCCTTCAGGATCTCCAACAGATTTCATGTTTGAGGGAACGAGCGCAGATGGTTATTTGAAAGTTAAATTAAATCCAGTGCCAGATGCTGCTCAAGAATTGAGATTCGATATGATTATTCCACAAGTTGATTTAGTGGCTGACACTGATGTTTTGTCCATTCCGAGCAACCCTGTGTTGCAATTAGCTTTCGGTATGGCATTACGTGAAAGAGGAGAAACTGGAGGCATGTCAGCAGCAGAACAATTTCAGGTTGCTGATTCAGCTTTAAGTGATGCAATTGCGATAGATCAAAACAGATATCAAAACGAAACTTATTACGCAGTTTAAACTATGGCTCAACAATTACAGAACATTACGATAGCAGCTCCTGGTTTTGGTGGAATCAATACTCAAGATTCTCCACTTTTACAGCCCCAGGGATTTGCTTCGATTTGCGATAATGCTGTTATTGATAAGCAAGGAAGAATAGCGGCTAGAAAAGGTCACAGCATGGTCAGCACTAACGGTGCCAGTGTGCTTGGTTCTAGTGATGGTATTGAACATATTAACGAGTTTGTTCAAGAGGATGGTGTTAAAGTCTTTTTTTCTGCTGGTAATAATGCCATTTTCTCTGGCGACACAACTTTAACAGATATAACTCCTGGTGCTTATACTATTACGGCTAATAACTGGTCGAGCTGCAGTTTGGGCAATAAGTTCTACATGTTTCAAAGAGATCATGCTCCGCTAGTTTATGATCCCTCTACATCAGCATTAACGCTTATTACAGCACATGCTGCCGCCCAGGGAACACCTCCACATGCTCACATTTGTTTGGCAGCTTACGGTCGAGTATGGGCTGCTGACGTTACTGGCAACAAAAAGACTTTGTACTGGTCTGATCTGCTTGATGGAGTAGATTGGAATTCAGGATCAAGCGGATCCCTGGACCTTACAAATGTTTGGCCTAGTGGTTACGATGAAATTACTGCATTGGGAACACATAACAATTTCTTAATTATATTTGGTAAACACAGCCTTATTGTTTATGCAGGAGCAGATGATCCTTCTACAATGGTTCTTAGTGATACAGTAGAAAATATAGGTGCTGTTTCCAGAGATGTAGTTGTAAGTATTGGTTCTGATTTAATTTTCGTTGATTTTACTGGTGTTCGTAGTCTTGGTAGGACCATACAAGAAAAATCAGCTCCTATTGGAGATATATCGAGAAATGTTAATTTTGATATCAAGACTTTAATTGCTGCAGATTATGCAAATATTAAAACAGTATTCGACCCTAACAACGCTTTTGTTTTAATAGCGTTTACTGGTATTGGTTCTACTTATGCTTTTGATACACGTTTTCCTTTAGACGATGGCAGTTTAAGAGCGACAACGTGGTCATCTATATTGCCACTTGCATTTTTATTGAACGATTCTGATGAACTTTTGTTCGGTATAAAGTCAGGCGTGTCAAAGTACAATTTGATGACTGATATTGGTAACGACTATGTCATGTCTTACTACAGCCATCCTATGGATTTTGGTGATTCATCTAGGCTTAAATTCCTTAAAAAAATTAATCTAATCACTTTCCAAGGGTCAGAAGCAAATGTCACTCTGCAATGGGCGTATGACTATAAATCCAGTTATAAAAAACGGGTATTCACGTTACCTCAAAGTAATGAGGCTTTTTATAATTTAAGTGAGTTTAATGAAGGTGCCGAATATTCTGAATCACCACAATTGATTAACGAACAGCGTGTTAATGCAAGCGGATCTGGAACTGTAGTCCAGATCGGCTTGGAAACAACTGTCAGTGGCAAAGAGATAGCCATCCAACAACTAAACGTCCAAAGTTTAGTTGGCAGGATGCTTTAGGAGATTAAAAGTGACTAACTATGTGAAAACGACAAATTTCGCTGCGAAAGACGCTCTAGTAAGCGGAAATCCTAATAAGGTGGTAAAAGGTGGTGAGATAGACGCTGAACTAAATAACATCGCTACAGCATCAGCAACAAAAGCAGACGCTAATAATGCAAATTTTACAGGTCTGACAACTTTTGCTGATGTGAATATCACTGGCACCTCAACGATTGCCACGATTGATGGAGGTACTTACTAATGTCTGCATTTCTCGATTGGTTAACTGGCGGCACTTCAGGTAGTTGGCAGGGTGGAAGAAATGCCGCTGCTGCACTTGGTGGATTAGCTTTAGCTGATAGTGCGGCAAATAGAATTGAAGGTTTAGGCGATACAGCGAAGACAACTTTAGATACTTTGCGTGATGAAATTGAAACGACTACTAAGTTTGATCCTTTCACAGTAACAGCTGGCCCTGGCAAAGTTACCTTTGATGATAAAGGAGGATCGTCTTATACGTTAGACAGTCCTTTTGAAAAATTAAAAACTGATTTATCAGGTGCCGCTAACTATGGCTACAACACAGTGTTTGGAAGAACTGTTGATCCTGCTACAGGTGAAGTAAGTTTCAATCCGACAAAAGAACGCAACGATCTTATTAATTTAATGACTAGTCCATTTGGCGGCACTGTGAATCCTGTAACAGGTCAGGTTGATAGATCTGACAGAGATACCAGGGAGCAAGCCGTTTATGATCGTCTACGTGAAATAAGAACTCCCCAGGAACAACGAGCGCAAGATCAATTAAACAATCAGTTGTTTAATCAAGGTCGATCTGGATTGCAGACAGCTGCTTATGGTGGATCTCCTGAACAGTTCGCATTATCGAAAGCAATTGAAGAACAAAAAAGCCGAGATGCTTTAACAGCTATGGGTTTTGCTAGAGATGATGCGGCTATGGAAGCAAATACTATAGCAAGAGCTTTAGGTCTTGAGGTTGATCAGAAAAAATTGGGTGTCGATGCTTCTTCACAAGCACTGCGCGATTCTCTCCTGGGCGATAGTTTTCTATCGCAGCTCACTCAGCCGTCAATTAATGTTGCTGACCTTATTAGCACAAGAGATCGTCAGATGGCTGGTTACGAAAGAGATCTTGTTAGTCAGATGCTCGACTACGATCTCGGTACCGAAGAGCTTGCAACTACGTTAAGAACTGAAGGTATTGGCACTTTATTAGACCTGTTAGCAACTGGTGAATATAAACCAAGCGGAGGTACTCCTGACATTGGGGAAACTCTACGGAAATTGATTCTGGAGGGATAGATTGATGGATATCAAAACGCAAATGTCAAAATTTATTGTTGACCCAAGAGAAACTAATCGAGCGCGAGTTAGTAATACGGCTACCAGTTTGCTTAATCGTCTAGGAGTCAGTAATCAGCGTCCTGGCGGTATGTTGTTTAACGCAGCATTAGGTCGTTTACCAAAGATTGCTGAAGCCACTAGAAGATCTTTATATCTAACTACACCAGAAGAAAGAGCCGTTTCTGCAATTGGAGAATTACCAGCACAAAGTCAGATTGATAGATTTAATGCTATGGCTGATATTTTCGATCAACAAGGTCTGCCTGGATACGCTGCAGCTAATCGAGAAAAGGCTGCTGCGTTGCTGCGAGAGAAACAAGATCGAGAGTTTGACCAGGACATAAGGTCGCGAGAAATTGCAGTTAAGGAAAGAGAAGCAACAGTTGAAGAAGGGCAATTAGAGCAAACGAAAATTAGAGATCAAAATAATTTTAGTCTAGGAAGTATAAACGCAAATTTAAGAAGATTTGAAGGTGTCTTGGATGAGAAAAAGCTTGACGAAACTATAAATCAAAATGCGTTTGATAGAAATTTAAGTATGTCTAAAAACGCCCTGGAATATGCTCAATTTGAAGAAGGCATGATACAGCAAACATTTGCGAACAACATGGATAGTGCTCAATTTGCATTAGATACAAATAGATATCTGCTTGAGTTGAGTGCAGAAGAAGCTAGGCAAAATAACACATCAACATCTAGTGAATTTTTGCGTATGACTGCAATGGCAGAATCAGATCCTGTGCTCAATAGAATTTTACACAATGCTGCAGATAACAATATAAGTACTGCTGACGCAATGCAGTTTTTAAGGTTTTACAAAGAAAGCGATGTCGCGACTACAGCGCGAAACGAGCGTATCGCAGCGTACAAGAGATCTTTATTGGCAGCAAAAGATGTGAACGGACAGGCAGCTTTCGAAGACGAAGAAGCTACGCTTTTTGCTGAACAGTTAGAGGATGGAATTATTGAAATCGATGTAAGCGAAAACGGTAGGGTGCAGTTAATTAATAAGCCAACAGTAGTGGCTCAAGCATTAGGCGGCACAAATCCTCGTCCTGGTGTATTAACTTTACCTAGTGAGTTGCCAGAAATAGACAGAAGTAACTTGCTGACTTCTGGCAAAGGCGTATGGAATAAACGTGATTTCATCACAGGTGCTTACAATGTTGTCATTTCACAGGCACAGAATTTAGCTGGTGGTCTTGGTATAGAATCCGCGGTCAATCAGGAAAGAGAGACTGCGTTACAAGAGTTACGAATCGCTGCTGGTCAGGCAAGGGATGCATTTAGAGATGACGATAGAATGTCAAATCTCGATGCT
>CENW01047416.1_pt1 | contig 12114 bp, 14 predicted proteins | sample 530241 | NCBI WGS metagenome assembly CENW01 (sample SAMEA2619818, study PRJEB7988) | marine metagenome | isolation source: saline water (ENVO:00002010), including | reverse complement strand
GTAGAATCAGTACTTGAAGAAGAAAGAAGACAAACTTTAAAAAATAGCTCATCCATAATGTACGATACAACGGCATTTAATTTGACCATGATGTACGGACTTGATGCTGTAACAGTGCAAGAAAATATTCAAAAGAATGTAAAGAAATGGGAGCCTTTAAAAGCAGAAATAAATGTGGATAAAGATGCCCTCATGTGGGCAGTTAACGGTCATGATGACCGCTCAGTTGCGTTTGCTGCAAGGCTTATGGAACTTGGTGTTGAAGTTAGAATTATCGATAAAGATGCGCTTTTATCTGAGCAACCCTTACCACGTGGAAGTGTCGTAGTGATTGGTATGGATAATCCTGATTATCAAGATCTAAGCTCTGTTATTAGTTCAGTTGCATCAGGATTAGACTTATCTGTTGTATCAATATCTTCAGGCTTCGGAGCAGAAGAATTACCTGACTGGGGTGGCAGACACTTCAGGTTATTAGAGCGACCACAGATAGCGCTTATGGCCCATCAAGATTTTAGCTCCTATGATGTTGGTGTAAGCTGGTGGTCACTTGATCATCATCTTGGTATAAGACATAGCATGGTCAATGGCTCTTCATTGAATTATGGTGACTTAAGAAGGTATAACACAATTATAATGCCAAGCGGTTATCAAAACCTCTCAAATTCGGAAATAAATAGTTTAAAAGAATGGATTAGACAAGGAGGCACACTGATCGCACACAATGCCAGCTCTAGGAGCTTAAGCTACGAAAATGGGATTGGTTCTGTACGTCAAGTATCAAGCACTTTTGACAAAAGTGAGGAATACAATATGGATTTACAAAGAGAATTTGGAGCTTTAAATATTGAGATTGATATGGCAGAGACCAATAAAAACAGAGTAGATCATGATGTTGAATATCCTTGGGAAGGAAGCTCAAATAAATACAATAAAGCTCAACTTGAAAAAAGAGATGAGTGGCAATCACTCTTCATGCCATCAGGTGCTTTTGTGGCTGGAAGAATAGATGATGAACATTGGCTAACCTTTGGAACAATAGATACCCTTCCCGTCTTATATTCTAATCTCCCTGTGTTAATGACTGGAGGCAACTCAGAAGCAGCAGTTCGTATAGGTGAAATAGTGCAGAGTGATGAAGAAACCTATAGAACAATTAACTGGTCAGATATGCCACCTAATACTGATTTAAATGTCAGAATGAGTGGTCTTGTATGGCCTGAAGCATCTCAAAGAATAGCAAATTCTGCATATTTAACACGAGAACGTATAGGCCGAGGACAAGTAATTTTATTTGCTGGAGAACCTAATTTTAGGGGTGCCGCTCTAGGCACTAATAGATTATGGCTTAATGCAGTTGTTTATGGAGCAGGTCTTGGAACCTCAGCAAGAATAGAACCATAATACTAGTTTCTTATGCTTTATTTGTTTATTCTGTTGACATTTTCATTACAGAATATTAATTTTGATAATGTTAATTTATAAATTGTGTTTATAACCCATACTCCATGGGACAAAAGGAGCCCATTTAACATGGGTTAAAAGTTAAACCATCTCCATGGTAAAAAAGGAGCGGAATCGTTCATCCATTTACGGACGGAAGTAAGCAACAGCTGAAGGAACGCGCTTAATTTTCTATGCAAGGTTTGACCCTTTTTTTTATAACGCATTTTTTTTAAGGAGATGTTTATGAAAAAGGGAATGATGACATTAGTCATGTTTCTAACTTTACCGTTGTTTGCTGACATATCTGCAAACTTCTCTTTTACGACTAACTATGTTTGGCGAGGCATGACTCAGACAATGGATGATCCTGGCTATAGTGGTGGTTTTGACTATACCGATGATTCTGGTTTTTACGCTGGAACATGGGGTTCTAACGTTGCTTTTGGAGGTGCAGGTCTTGAATTAGATACCTATGTAGGTTACTCAGGAACTGCTGAAGAAGGCTTTGACTACGATATAGGCTACATTGATTACGCTTATCCTGGCACTACTGGAGATTTTGAGGAGTTTTATTTCTCAGCTTCATACGAGGGTATAGGTTTTTCTTACTATTCACCTCTTGAGGGCGATGCTGACTATCTAGAAGCTTTCTACTCAGATGATTACGTAACGGTTTCATATGGTGATTACAATACTTATGGAACGAATTTATTGGTTGCTTATTCTTTCCCATTAATGGGATATGACGCTTCAATAGGTTACACCTCATTTGAGGCAGAAGAAGTCACTGAAATGGAAGACGAGGACGGAGTTGTCTTTACATTGAGTGCGTCTTTTTAACAATAAAGGATAGATAGAATGGATGAATTAGCATTTGGTTTAAATACCTTTTATTTCGTTGTAATGGGAGCACTTGTAATGTGGATGGCTGCAGGATTTACCATGCTTGAAGCAGGACTTGTGAGAAAGAAAAATACCGCAGAAATAGTTACAAAAAACATTGGCCTTTATTCGATTGCCTGTACGATGTTTATGATTTGTGGTTATTCAGCGTTGTATGCGTCTTCTGGAAATGGTGTCATACCTGACTTTACTTTCGAATTTATGCATACAGAACCCGGCTCTGCTGAAGTTGAGTATGTTGATGGTTCAGTTTATGCCGCGGGCGCGTCTGACTTTTTCTTTCAAGTAGTTTTTGTTGCAACGGCAGTTTCTATCATTTCTGGTGCAGTCGCAGAGAGAATGAATCAATGGCCATTTTTTGCTCTCGCAGCTTTCGTGGCAGGTTTTGTTTACCCAGTGCAAGGATACTGGAATTGGGGTGGTGGATTCCTAAAAACTGCAGTTGAAGATGGCGGTTATGGCTATATAGATTTTGCAGGTTCTGGAACAGTTCACCTCCTTGGTGGTGCTTGTGCATTAGCTGCAGCGATATTTATTGGACCTCGAATGGGCAAGTACGGAAAAGTTACTGGTAAACTCGCTGGACTTTTTCCGAAAGCAAAAACAAATAAACTCTATGGTGCAAATATGCCTATAGCAGCTCTAGGTACTTTTATTTTGTGGCTCGGTTGGTTTGGTTTTAATGGAGGGTCATGGCTATCAACTCACACTGCAGAAGCAGCACATGGCTTTTCACACGTTGTGATGAATACAAATGCCGCAGCAGCTGGTGGAGTTATTGCTTGTTTGCTAGTAGCTAGAATTTTCTTCAAGAAAACTAATCTCATATATGCATTGAATGGTGCGATTGGTGGTTTAGTTGCAATTACAGCTGGACCTGACACTCCTACCGTGTTTCAAGCAACTATGATAGGTGCTGTTGGTGGCTTACTTTGCTATGGCTCTTTAGTAGCATTTGAACAATTCTTCAAAGTTGATGATCCCGTTGGAGCTATTTCAGCTCACGGTACAGCAGGTGTATTTGGTGTGATGGTTGTTCCTCTTACTAATGAGGGTGCAACTGTTATGGGACAAGCTGCAGGCGTGCTTTCTATTGCTGCCTGGGGATTTGTATTAACTTATGCATTTTTATTCTTGCTAAATATGATAGCTCCAGTAACCGCATCTGAAGAAATTCAGAAGAAAGGATTGGATGCTGAAGAAATTGGTATAGAAGCTTACCCAGAATTTAAATAGAGATTGAGCGAGGGAAAAAACTTTTTACTCTCATGTTTTTACCCCTATAAACTGAAAGTTTTTTTTCTCGCTTAAGCTTAATCAAATAGAAAAAATTCTTTAAGATGGTTTTATGAAAAATAAAGCCATCTTTTTCTTATTTTTATCTTCAATCTTTTGTAATGCCGATTCATTACAGTTTCTTTCAGTTCAAGAATTTAAAGAATCCATTACTTTAAGCCAAAATAAAAAGGCTTTTCTAGACAATTATTTGAGAACAATAAATGAATTAGATAGTGAGGTAAATTCAATTATTGCTACCTACGATTCAAGTGAAATATATAAAGCATACGTTTATGGGCGAAATAAAGAGTGGCAAGGTGTGCCCATAATCATTAAGGACAACATAGATTCTTTAGGATTGCCTAATACGGCAGGGTCACTTTCTATGCTTGATAACTTTCCCAGAAGAGATGCTCATATTGTAAATAGATTAAAAAAAACAGGTTTTTTGGTTGTAGGCAAAGCCAATCTTTCAGAGTGGGCAAATTTTCGAGGTAGAAATTCAGTTAGCGGATGGTCAAGCTTCGGTGGACAAACAAAAAATCCGTATGACCTTGAATTTAATCCTTGCGGATCAAGTTCTGGGAGCGCTGCTGCTGTTGCTTTAGGTTTGGTGCCTGTATCAATAGGAACCGAAACAAATGGTTCTATAACTTGTCCTGCCTCGATTAATGGCGTGGTGGGTATTAAACCAACCGTAGGATTAGTAAGCAGACATGGAATAATCCCAATATCCTCTACTCAAGATACAGCTGGCCCAATGGCACGAAATGTTTTAGATGCAGCCATTGTGCTTAAAAGTATTTCAGGAAGAGACCCAAAGGATAAAGCTACAAATAACATACCCAAAAATTTTGATTATTCTGGCTTGATACGTTTAAACAGTGGCTATCTAAAGGGAAAAAGGATTGGGCTAATAATGCCAAATGATGGAGATTTAGAAATAACTTTTACACTTATCAGAAAAGCAGAAAAAGTTTTTAAAGAAGCTGGAGCTCAAGTTGTTCCGCTAAAACTAAATCCTTTACCTAATAATTTTTGGGCCTCTGCCCTTTTTATTCTTGAACATGAATTTTTTATTGGGCTAAATGATTACTTGAAAAAGTCCAAATCCTCTATGAGAGACATGCAGTCAATAGTGGATTTTAATAATGCGAATAAAAAAGACACTATGAGTTTTTATGGTCAAGAATATTTTATAAGCAGTATAGCAGCAGCACCTGGGAAAAAAATTAAAGAAAAATTTACTGTCGATATTTACCAAGAAGCTCTTGAAATAGTAAGTTTCTCAAGAAATTATTTGGATGATATTCTGAATGAAAATAAACTCGATGCTGTGGTTGGATTAACAAGAAATACTGCATGGAAAATTGATTATAAGAATGGAGATAATTTTGAAAATGGATGGGGAAATGGTGCTCTATCTGCTATTTCTGGTTATCCACATATAACCATTCCATTAGAAATGGTTAACGGTTTCCCCACTGGACTATCATTTATGGGAACTGCTTGGGATGAAGTTAATCTAATTAATCTCGCTTACGCTTTTGAGCAAAAGAATAATTTTTTTCCTATACCACCTCTAAACAAGAATTAATTCTTAATTTAATAACATCCAAACTAAGGTTATTAGGCAGATTGATTGATTTCTTTATATCCATTAATTCACTCAAATTCTTTAATGAAATTTTTGTTTTGGAGTCAATCTTCAACTTTTGAAGGTAAATCAAGTAATCAGTAAACCCAGAAATTTCTTCTCGGTCTTTAGAATTTATATCTCGCCCATTTAAAAATGAATCATATTTTTCCATTTTTTTTGCAACATCTACCAAAGATGATTCAAGCTCCTTTGGATTTTCAGATAAGAACCCTATTGCACTTGCAGAAAGGTTTTGATTGCTAGTAGACAGAAATCCCTTCACTTCCTCAATAGATGGCTTTGGAATTCTTGATATGTGAAACCTACTTTTAATAGTTGAGGGAATTGAGGATAAATTATTAGTTGAAATAATTATAAAAGTCTGATCACCAGAGTCCTCTGCAACTTTAAGTAAAGAATTATAACCATCAATTCTAATGTCTTCCCCTCCCTGAATAAAAAGTAATTTTTTACCTGTTGAGCTTAGTGATAAAAAATCTTTTGGTTCTCTTAACTCAGCAATGGGAATATTATTTTTTTCAGGATCTTTTTTTAGAAAATAAAAATTATGGGATGCAATATTTTCTAATTCTAAATTCTTGTAATCTTTGCCATCAATGCTTGATATAAAGGCTTTTGCAATTTCTCTGGCGACTTCTTTGATATCTTGGCCATCAGAACCACTCAAAATAGTTTTTGGTTTTATGTTGTCTTGGTGTTCTAAGAATTTTTTATTCCAAGGAAGCATTTATCTTTTCTAATGTTTTATTAATTATTTCTGTTTTAAGTTCCTCAATACTTTTATTAGCATCAAGACATACGACTCTGTGAGGATTTTTTTTGGCTATTTCTAGGTATCCTTGTCGAACTTTTTCAAAAAATTCCAAAGGTTCGCTTTCCATTCTATCCATTTCTCTTTCAGATATCCTTTCTTTAGATTTTTCTGCAGATATGTCCATATAAAATGTTAAGTCAGGTGTTAAAAGTTCAGAACTTTCATGGACATAATTTATAAAATCGATACTTAAGCCTTTCCCAAAGCATTGGTAAGCTTGAGTTGCATCGGCATATCTATCAGCTATTACAATAAAACCATTGTCTAAGCTTTCTCTCAGTATATTTTGATCTAAATGTTTTCTGGATGCATACAGTAAGAATGCTTCGGTAATAGGATCTATAGTTTCATCAGTATCTTCAAGAAATATTTCCCTTATTCTTTCCCCTAGAACTGTTGTGCCTGGTTCTCTAAGTTTTTTTACGTCATGACCTAAATCTTTAAGAGAAGATTCTAGCAGCTCAATTTGTGTGGATTTTCCTGATCCCTCAATGCCTTCAAATGATATAAACACAATCTATATTATTTACTGTAAATGTATTTTTTTACAGCCTTATTATGCTCTTCATATGTTTTTGAAAAAATATGAGACCCATCTCCTTTTGCAACAAAATAATAAAATTCTCCAGGTGATGATTTAATCGCTGCATCTATGGCTCCTTTTGATGGATAGCAAATTGGACCAGGTGGCAATCCTTTATTTTGATACGTGTTATACGGGTTTTTATCATCTAGTACTGCTCTACCAATTTTTTTTCCATAATCACCGTAAAACCCGTACGAGGATGTTGGATCAGCTTGTAATTTCATATCAATATTAAGTCTTGATAAAAATACAGAAGCTATTTTTTCTTGCTCAGATGGCAGCACTGCCTCTCTTTCTATTATTGAAGCCAAAACTAATGCCTCATAGGGTGATTGCAAAGGATTGTTTTTTGATTTTTCCTTCCATGCATTGTTCAAGTATTCATCTAAAAATAATTTTGAGTTGTTTAAAACCTTCTTTAAATCTTGAGCGTCGCTAAAAAAATAAGTATCCGGCATGATCAGAGCCTCTTTTGCAAAGATGTCTCTAACACTTTGAGGTACCTCAAAACTAAGATTTTGATCTTCAATAATATTTTCTAAATTGACTAAATTATTTTTTGCAACAGTACCTTCAATTATTGCAATTTTGAAAAGCTGGACATCACCGTCTTCAAAACGCTCTATGAGTTCAGAGACTGTAGTATTAGGAAAAATATTGTATCTACCAGCTTTTATTACAGGGGATTCTTTAAACATATATTTAAACCTGATCCACCAAGTGCTAGATAGATTATATTTTTCCTCAAGATTGGAGAGTATTCCATACAAACTATCACCTCTCTCAACGATAAAGGTTTGGTTGACATCTTGTACGGGTATTTTTTGCAGTAAGGCAAACTGTAGTCTTAGTGAAACAAAAATTAAACTAACAAATAGAACAAGAAGAAGAGACTTCTTAACTATTCTTTTCGATCCAATCGACGGCACTCTTAATTGTTGTAATGTTTTCAGCCTCGTCATCAGGAATTTCGAGACCGAATTCCTCTTCAAATGCCATGACCAGCTCAACAGTATCTAAAGAATCTGCTCCGAGGTCTTCAACAAACGAAGCATCAGACGTGACATCTTCTTTATTAACACTTAACTGGTTACATACAATTTCAACAACTTTATCTAGAACTTCGCTCATTATTACTCCTCAGTAAATTCGTAAAACATACATTACTTCATAAATAGCCCGCCATCAACTACTAATGTTTGGCCGGTAATATAATTAGACTCTTCTGATACCAAAAAGTTTATCAAAGATGCAACATCTTCAACACTTCCCACTCTCTGTAAGGGAATTTTTTTGGTTATTTCTTCATCAATTAACCCTTGTGTCATATCAGTTTGAATAAACCCTGGTGCAACTGAATTTACTGTAATATTTCTAGACCCTAACTCTTTTGCAAGTGAACGTGAAAAGGCTTCAACACCTGCTTTTGACGCAGAGTAATTTGTTTGACCAGGATTTCCCATTGAACCCGATATTGAACTAATGTTAATGATTCTCCCCCACTTCTTTTTTAACATTCCTCTAACAACTAATTTAGTCATTCTAAAAACGCTATTCAGATTCGTATCTATAACTTCCCCCCAATCATCCTCAGTCATTCTCAAAAAAAGATTATCTTTTGTGATGCCAGCATTATTAATGAGAATATCTGGATCAAAATCATTTACTATTTTTTGAAAATCATCAATTGATGCTTGATCGCAAACATCTAAATTGGCTACCTCCAGATTTTGGTGTGACATATCAAATTTTTTTGAGTCTCTTGAGGTGGCTAAGACTAGATACCCCTGGTCTAGAAGAGACAAAACAATTCCTTTGCCGATTCCCCTGTTACCGCCAGTTACTATTACCTTTTTATGCTCCATGTCTACTTAATAATTCTTTAAATGTATCAATATTATCTAAAGATGAAAATGATCCCTTTATTCTATTTTGCTTAGCCAAACCAGATAGAACTTTACTTGGCCCGACTTCATAATGCTCTTCAAGACCGTATTTCTTTAGCCTATTCATAGAAGATACCCACTGAACTGGGTTGGATATTTGTTCAGCTAGATTATTGCAAATTTCTTTTGCTGTTAATGGAATTTTTGCGTGTAAGTTTTGAATTACAGGAAAATCTGGCTTTCCAATCTTTATCTCATCAAGTACCAATTTTAATTTTGTAGAAGCTATTCCCATCAAGCTTGAGTGAGAAGGAACGGACACTGAAAGATCAACTATTTTTTTTGCACCTTTTTGTTTTAGTTCGTCTTTTACCGACTCAATTTCATCTGTGTTGCCAGCAATTACAGTCTGTAATGGTGAGTTTATATTTACTGCCTCAAGAAATTTTGCTTTCTTATCTAACAGAATTTTTTTTATGCTTTCACCGTCTAAACCAAGAACAGCAGACATTTTAGTTTTAGTGTCGCCTTTGCTTTCAACCATAAAAGTTGCTCTAAATTTTATAAATCTGAGCGCATCCTTTAAATTGAAGCCACCTGCACATAAAAAAGCTGAAACTTCTCCAAGACTATGTCCAGCAGCAACTTTTGGAAGTGGACAATTATGGTTTTTCCACACTTGAAAAAGCGAAAAACTCATCACCATCAAAAGTGGTTGTGTGTAATATGTATCGTTTAATTTTGGGTCTTCCTGAAAAATAATATTTTTTAAATCTTCCTTATAAAATTCTTCAGCTATGGACAAATTTTCTTGAAATTCATCAAATTCTTCAAAATGTTCTTTGAACATTCCAGTATATTGAGATCCTTGACCAGGAAATAAGAACGAAAAAGCCATTTAGATTACTGTTGGGTTTCTTCTTCTGATTCTTTTGATTTCTTTTTGAGATCTTTGACTAATCTACCTTTGTAGAAACCATCAGCAGACATATTGTGTCTTAAATGTCTTTCGCCTGAAACTGGATCAGTCGACAAAGAATTAGAACTCAACGCATCATGAGAACGTCTCATCCCAACTCTACTTCTTGTTTTTTTACTTTTTTGTACAGCCATGAAGCATGCATTTTAAATCTTTTAATAGTTCTTGTGAAGCATAATAATCAATTGAAATAATTTGTTAGAATTAGGGTATGTTGATAACAACTTCAGAAAGCATCCCTGGAAAAAATATTGTCAGCACAATTGGTTACGTCAAAGGCAGCTCTGCAAGAGCTAGGCATGCAGTAGCAGACATGTTTGCAGGCCTTAAAAATATTGTTGGAGGAGAAGTAGAAGAATATTCAAGACTTCTTCAACAAACTCGTGATCAAGCTGTCGAAAGAATGATTGTTGATGCAGAAAAAAGGGGAGCTAATGCAATAATATGTTTTAGAATTCAAAGCAGTACTATTGCACAAGGCGCTTCAGAAGTGGTTGCTTATGGCACCGCTGTAATTTTTGAAGATTAGCTTAATATGTATCTTCTTCTTCAAGTGGGTTAGGGCCAAACCTGTTGTCTTCGTAGCCACCCTGTCTTAAAAAAGCTAAACAATAAAGAATTGTGATTAAGTTTCCAGCTGCACTTAGCCTGACCGCTGCAGGCTCAACAGAAGGAAAAATTGCAAACCATATACTCATAACGCTAACTAAAAAGTACGGCACAGCCCAATAATAGCTAGCATCAAGGTCCTGTAACCTTCTGATAGTTACAGCAAGCATAGGTAAAAAGAATAATAGAGATAATGCTACAGATGATATGCGTGTTCCTATTCCAAAGCTACTGTCTAGAATAAATTCGGTTGCTTGGTTTTCACTCAAAGATGCCACATATTCCCAATCTACACTACCGAAAGTTGTAAATGCCACCACAGCGCTAACTACTATAGAAATAATTACTGTAAATAACAGAAAATACCACCATTCTGCCCTGCAAGATCTACCTTTGAACGTAGAATAATTATCTATTAATGCTGACTTTATTGCTTGACTAAAATTCATTTTTCTCCTTTTGAATATACATCATATCTTACTGATGAACCCTTAAATGATATAGCAGAGCAATCTTTTATACTAGGTGCTGCTCTCAATTCTTTCTTAATAACTAATCTTTTAAAATTTGATTTATAAAATTCAACTGAAGGATCATCATATTCACCAAGATAATTATCTAGAAATTGCATTTGTTTTGTTCTTTTTAATTTTTTCTTCGAGTTAAACATTGGATCAACGTAAATAACATCGAAGTTTTCTGCGGATGATAAAAAAGCACGACTATCGTTATTTATAACTGATATGTTTTTTTTAGCATCATTGAAATATGACAAATTAGGTAAATTGTTTAATGCCTCCTCAATCAAAATACATAACCCTGTATTCTTTTCTAAAACAGTAATTTTTTGTCCAAGCAATGCAAGAATAAAGGCATCGTGCCCTAAGCCTCCTGTAGTATCTAAGATATGCTTTTGTGATTTTGATTGCCAACCAATTGCTTTTTTTAAAAGACTTTCACCCTGATACTGCGAAATCCTCGCACGAAATTTACCCTCTCTAAACGAATTTTCTAATTTGTAATTACCAGAATGCAGAATTGACTGATCATCAATAGATACATATGTTTCTGCAGATTCAGAGTTTATTAATGGTACATTATATTTCTCTGATAGCTTTTTAGCTTTTTTTTGGGTGCTAAGATTTAATACTTTTATTCCTTCTATATCAGCCACAGTAATATTATTCCTAAAATCAATCTATAAACAATAAATGGCATATAACCGAGCTTCTTTACAAGACCAAGAAATAAAGATATAGATAAATAAGATACTGTAAATGTCGTTAAAAATGCTACAAAAGTCGTTAATATGTTTATATCTTCTTCTAAAGTGTTAAATTCTAAAAAGCTAAAAACAAGAGCTCCAAGTATGGTTGGGATCGATAGCATTAGAGAGTATTTTGCAGCCTCTGACTTTCTATAACCTAAAAATAATGAACCTGTAATAGCGGCTCCAGACCTAGATGCACCTGATATCAAGCTAAATGTTTGGAATAAACCTATTACAATTGCATGTTTTGCCGTCATGTCTGAATTTGAGTACTTTTGTTGACTAGTTTTTTCAGATACATAAAGCAATAAGGCAAAAAAGATGTTTGCATAGGCTATTGATGTTAAAGACCACCTATAATCACCTATTCCTTCAACAAATAATGCTATCAAGACGATTGGTAAGGTACTTATAATCAAAAACAGGAATGTTTTAGAGACATAGAAGCTTAATCTTAAAAATTCATCCCTAAAATAAATAAGAACAGCCATCAAGGTTGCAAAATGTACCGTTATGTCAAAAATAATACCTTGATCAGGCCATCCAAGTACTTTGCTAGGAAGTAATAAGTGTGCAGAACTTGATATAGGTAAAAATTCAGTTATGGCTTGGATGATGCTAAGTATGATTATTTGCAGTAAAGATAGTTCCATCATCTACTTTTTACATAGTTTAATTCTTTT
>CENW01039593.1_pt1 | contig 12173 bp, 13 predicted proteins | sample 530241 | NCBI WGS metagenome assembly CENW01 (sample SAMEA2619818, study PRJEB7988) | marine metagenome | isolation source: saline water (ENVO:00002010), including | reverse complement strand
GCATTAAACGGATTACCTGTATCACTTATTAATAATGTATCTTCATTAGCAAATCTTACAAGTTCAACCACAACTGCAAAACATAAAGTAAAATTTGCAACACAAGATTCTTACATCATTGATTTAAGAGAACAAGATTCAGATGGTGCTCAAATTAATACAAATCCAGTCACTGGTGGTTGGCATAAAAATGTTAAAGCAGGTAGAGGTGGTGGAGAGTTAGTAGTTGCTACTTCTAACGTTCAGTTTGATTCTATAAGAACTAATACTCAACCAGTTAACTTTGATGAAACATCAGTATCACAAGAAGTAAAAACAACTACTGGTGCAAACCTAATATTGAGATCAGCATCTAACTTATTTGGTTATAACACTGATTCAATATATTATAAATCACCGCTAGTTAAAGATACGAGTGCAGTTAATCTTCCAATGGATAAACTTACAGACTTTGAACATCCGCAGGTTGTGCTTGGTTCAATGAACAAAACAGCATCAGCAGACTTTGAACAAATTCTTAAATTGAACACAGCAAATGAATTCTTAACACCAGTAATAAGATTAGATGCTGCAAGTCAAATGTTTGTATATAAAAATAATTTTGGTCAATTCATTGATGATTCAGAATTAGCTGGATTTATTGACTCAGATCTCTCAGCATCATCATCAGAAGCACAGCAAAGACAATATGCATCTTTCAAAGCTGGTCTTTCAAGTATTGATGAAACAGCGGGTTATATTACAAAGGATATTATATTAGAAGTTCCCGCAACTCAGATAAGAGTATTCTTAGATGCTGACATGGATCCAGCCGCAGAAGTTATATTAAAGTATAAAGCTAGAGCTGTAGGTGATAACACAGAATTTGAAGAACTAGAGTGGAAAACATTCCCACGAAATCAAATTATAAATGAAACAAACTTCGGTAAATTTACATCAGACGTGAGTTTCGATCAATACTCACTAACACAAGATGTTGGTTTTGAGTTTGAAGCTTTCAAAATAAAAATTGAATTTGTTTCTCAAAACTCTTCATTCATTAGTATGATAAGAGACTTGAGGATTATAGCAGTAGTATAATGGATAAACGCTATTTAAAAAGAGATCCGAAGAGTGGTGCTCTATTAAATACTAATAGAGAAGAAGTTATAGAATATAAGAAAAGAATAGAAAAAGAAGCTCAAACTGAGAGAAGATTAACAACATTAGAAACAAAAATGGATAAGATATTAGAAGTAATGGAGAAGATAGCAAATGGCTAACTTAAGAGATATATTAGTACCTAATTTTGGATTTGCAGATTCAGATGCACAAGTAGGTATTGCTCCAGTTAATACACAATCTGGTACTATAGCATTTAATGATGCTAATAGAATTGTTAAAAATAATGTAAGAATTAATGTTGGTTCATCTCCAAACTCAAACACAGGTGACCCATTAAGAACTGCTTTTATTAAAGTAGGAAACTTTATGGAAGCCGTTTACAGAGCGGACTCTGATAAAGATTTACGTATAAAAAGATTTGAAACTCCAGTAGGTGATTCAGATTTTAGAATTCTTGGTGTTAAAGAAGCAAACGATTTAAGATGGGATTCAGATGCAATACACACAAATTTAGGAAATGCTAATACAGGTTTTGATAGTGATACATTTGCAGGTTTAAAACCTGGAGATACACTTGTCCTTACAAATAGAATTGACCCATCTAGCAGACAAGTTTTTGTAGATAAATTCTCTCGTTCTAATCCACACGGTCGTATTGATATTAATACTGTAAGACTTAAAAACAATGAGTATAGTATAAATGCTCCAGCTTTCTTAAAAGTTGGTGATGATGGATTACTAAAAGTTCAAACTGAATTTGCATTAGATCAAGTTGGTTTAGACTTCGATGGTGCACTAGAAAGATTAAGTGCAGGTACACAGAAAAGTAAATTATCTGCAGCTGATCAGAAACAGCTCTATCAAGATTTCAACGATGTGCAAGGTTTAACATCATCATCATTCAGATTAAGTGCTAGCAACGTAGAAGATGCCTTTGCAGAACTAATGGCAAGACAAGTAAGAGTCGGATATGATGCAGGGTTCTATGGATAATGAGTACAAATGTCGACAGTAAAGAACAATTTTTCTGGATTCACAATAGCACCAACCGGATTTGGTGGCGATTCTGATAATGACTCAGATTTCGGCGAAAATCTAAACCGTTCAATTCAAGCAATCAATAAATCATATTCCATCAAGGCTGGAATTCAAAACACTTTCATAGATGGTTATATAAACCAATTCGGTGCATCATCACGTTTCTCTACAAATGAACAGAGAACGATGCAAAACCTTATCAGAGAATCGATTAATGTAAATGGTATAACTGTACGTTATATGCCAAGAGCATCTGATTACACTGATGATGTTTGGAATGAAAGACCAGAATCACACTTTGATTCAGGTTATCAAATAGACATGCTTCTTGTAGCCTCAGCCGGTTTTGAAGGTGAAGGTGATACAATGACTTTATATGGTATGGAGTTTAGAGAAGAAGTTATTATGTCAGTTGCTATAAATAATTTTACAGCAAAAGATTCTGATTATAGAACTATACTGAAACAAAGACTTACTGACTCTGATAGTTTTGGTGTTTCATCTGCGTCTAATGATTCTGATTCAGACCAATATCAAAAACTATTAACAAAGTTTGCAAGAACAAGACCTCTTGAAGGTGACCTTATTGTAATACCATTTGGTAGGTCTGCACAAAATAAAAGTCAGTATGTGCCAAAAGTATTTGAGATTACTCGTGTGACTACGTATCATGATGGTGCTTTCTTCCAGTTAGGAAATAACTATCAATATAAGATACATGCTAAACTATTCGAGTTATCAGGAGAAGATTTATACTTCAATCCTACAGCAATTACTTACGACAATACTGGTGCTGCAACGAGTACTACTGATGAGATAGTCACTCAAGCGGCTGAAGGTATAACATTTACTGATTCAGAAACTAAGGCTATTGATATTACTGATAGTGATTTAATAAAAGACTCATGGGCATCTAATACTGAAATAGAACAAAGAGCAGAAAACCAAGAAGTCTATGATAATAGTGGTGTAGTAAGAGAAACACCGCAAACAATTACAGATGACTATACTGCAAGAGCATTTGGTCAACCTGGAATAAGAAATTTGGATGATATTTAATGTTAGGACAACACTTTTACCATGAAACTGTAAAGACTGCAACTGCGGTCTTCGGTAGTTTATTCAATAACATCGTTGTAAAAAGACGTGATGGTAAGTTAGTACCTGTACCGATTTCATACGGTCCAAGACAAAAATGGTTAGAAGCTCAAAAAGGTTTAAGACCTACTGAAGAGATGTTTGAAAAACTTCTACCAAGAATGTCCTATGAGTTTGTTGCTATGGTTTATGACTCAAACAGAAAATTAAACAACAAACCAAATGTATTTAGAACACCGGATAGTTTGTTATATCCTAGACAAAAGGCAAATATGCCTACACCATATACATTATCTTACACATTGCATATAGAAACAAAGACTTTAAATGATGGTTGGCAAATCATAGAACAGATTGTACCATTTTTTAATCCAGCATATACAGTGAAAGTAAGACATTTTCCTGCTGATGCAGATACTAATACACCAACACCTACAAATGCATTTGATATGCCATTTCAACTTACATCTGTCACATGGACAGATGATTGGACAGGAGAAATCAATACAAGAAGAACAGTTGAATGGACACTAGAATTTGAAACAAAGGTGTGGTTCCACGGACCAATAGCAGCTACAAAAGTAATATTAGATTCAAGAGCAATAGTTGCTACTCCAGGAAATGCTACAGACTCAGATAGAAAAGATCTTAATCTTCTGAGAAGAAGTGATAGTGATATTTTAGGAGCTGATGTAGGTTATGCTGTACTTCAGAAAAATGATTCTGAAGGTATATATGATAGTGATTCTAAAGTCAGTCCGAGCATTACAAACATAACAGACTCTGATGGATTAAGAGTATTATTAGTGAGAGATTTCAACCTCTAATGGGAATAAATAAATCATGGCCACAAAAGATTTAATTAATTTAGGTATATCACCAGATTCGGGTACCGGAGACTCAGCGCGTAAAGGTGGAGCAAAAGTAAATGACCTTATATCAGATGTATATAGTAAATTCGGTGATAATCCAATCGGCCAAGATGTAGATAAACCTTTCTATGGTTATCGTAGAAGATTTGGTGAGTTTGAATATAGAGTTGGTGAATTACATCCAGCAGGAAAATATTTAAACATATCTTTTAGATCACCAGATTCTACAAGAGATTCAGATTATACTTCAGGTTTCAAATTACTAGATCAAACAAGAGGTTGGAGAATAGATGCTGACTCAGACAATGATGGTATTCCAGATTTATATTTAGATTCAGAGTTTTATTTCTTATCAAGAGGAGAAACTATTGATGTAGATGTTTCTGGTGTAGATGTAAATAGAACTGCACATATAGTTCTACCACTTGCACAAGCCGGTGATGTAATAAAAATTAGAGAATCAAGAGGTTCATTCTCAAATGGTAGATCTATGTCAATATGGACTACACCATTTAGATTTAAAGATTCAGATCAAAGAGCTGAGTGGTCAGCTAACTCACAAAACATTTCAGCACCTCAAAATAAACACACATTTGTAAGAGATATTGATGGTGTATTCCAAAATGCATCTGTATTCAGTATCCCATTTGATTCTGAAGGTTCACCATTTGCAAATCGTTCATTAGGTTATGGTGTATCTTATTCTGGAGAACTTGGTTCTTATGGTGTTAAGTCTCCAATCGAACTAAATTCAAATCATTCTATATATGAGTTTACATATTCTGGTCATGATATTGGTTGGGTATTTGTAAGACATAATATTAGAGCTTCAGCAAGAGATTCAGATAACTTAAAAATTTATACAGACGTTTTTGATTCAGATGACTGGCATCAAACAACAGCAAACTTTACAATTAATGGTGTGACTGAAGTTCCATCAGGTAGATATATGCTACCAATTACAAGATATGCATTTACAGATACACAATTTAGTAGAGAGTTTGAAAGTCTACAATCTGTAATGGATGTTAAGATCTATAAGTCTGTAATGCAAGATGGAAACAAGACAACTATAAATAATGAAGTACTAGAATTTATTAGAACACAACTGTACAACTCAATTGATTCTGAAATGAGTGCAGGTAATACAGATTCTGATAAAGTTTCAAGATTTAAAACGGTATGGGGTACTCAAGGTGCTGACTCAGATAGTGCACAACCGGGTTCCTATACAAATACAAATAACTATGGTGCTGATGGTTATACAGGATTTGATGATGTAGACAAGATGTTTATACCTGTTGATGTCACCACAGTTATGGATAATGAGGGTAATGCTATTGTGTTCTCTCAAACTAAATTTAAAGGACAAGCAAAGATTATAACTTTAGGATAATAAATGACAATTAACTTCAATAACGGTAGACCAACATATCAACACAGAAGATCTTTATCTACTGGTTTGAATGCTGAAGGTCAACCGACTACAGATCAGATAGAACAAGGTGAAATTGCGATAAACCTTTCTACAAGAAAGTTATATACAAAACGTCCTACAGTTTCACGTGACTCTGATGGAAAGTCAGATATTCTAGAAGTTGGTAAAATTCTACGTTCAGGTGTAAAGTATAGATTACCTGGTTTTCAACCATTTGGTCAACAGATTGAAAATGGTGGACAAATTAAAGTTATTTCAAGAAGAATTTTAGATTCAGATGAAGCAGGTTTAAATGTTAAGTTTACTATTATTCAACAAGGATTTTTAGATTCAGACTTTGCATTGAATTTCATGAGAGATTCAGATGCTTATACACCTAAATTTGTAGATTCTGATGGTACTAAAAACTTAACTGCTATCACTGGTTCTGGTAGAGATTCTACTATTACAAATGGTGATGGTAAAGCTTATATGGTAAGACATTTACCAGTTCAAAAGGATTTCATTGGTAGGTCAGATTCAAGTAAATTAAAAATGCTTTTACATGATTCTGATGGTACAGCAGATTCAGATGGTACGGCAGTAAATGCGGTATCTGGTTCTAAGTTTGGTGGTGGTAGAGTAGAGATCTCATTTAACATTGATTCAGATTTAAGTTCTACAGAAGTTGCTACAAGAATAGTATCAGCAGTTAATTCATCATCAGCACTTACAGCTATGGATTCTAAAATAAAAGCTGAAATAGATAGAACAAATAGAGATATTGTATACATCTACGGTGGTGATAAGAAAGTTATTATTGAACCTGGAGATAAATTTAATCAGACAATTGATAATTCAATCACACCATTATTTAAGTTCATACCACAAGATTCAGATAACTTTTTCTTAAAGAGAGATTCAGATAATGATTCTGACTTTGCAAAACGTGTTGAAGTCACATTCTTCTATCTTGATGAACAAACACCAAGAATTGCCGCTACTGGAGAAGTAATCGATACATCTACATTCGGTATTGATACAATTTCTAATTCACCTATATATGCTAGAAACTCAATCATTCTGAAAAATATGGTTGGTAATATTGGAACTGTTGACTCAGATCAAACGGCTCCAGGTCAGGTAAATGCAACAGAAAATAATAGATTTAAACTAAGACCAGCAGCATTTACTGGTGTAGATGAAGTAATAACACTTAACGCGGTTGCTGTAGTAAGTGCTACACCGCCTGCATTTGATATTACTAACGGTTCATTATGGTTAGAAGATAACAGCGGTAAAACACCAAGATTTGACTCTGTAGATTCAGAAACCCACCACATGCAAGTTGTATTTAACAAACGTGGTTCATATTCTACACTCATACCTGATTCAGAGTTCTCAGTTCCTTACGGTGCATTAGTAAATCAAGCTGCTGCTGATTCAGAAGATAAAGTACTACACATTGATGTAGGAGATTCAGAAGCTGGTGTTGCTAGAAAAATTGTTAACTTATTAAATGATTCTGACTATGCAACAAGAGCTGGTAGAAAAGGTACTGCAATTCAAAGAAACTCCATGGGTTCAGGTCTTATGGGTGTATATGATTCAGATTCAGAAGGTTCACCAAGAGGCACAGGTTTTAACTTCATATCAGTAATGTTTGACTCAGAGCATGACTCTGATTTATTTGGTAAGAGAATTTATCTACCAACAAATGATGATTCAGATGGTAGAAATATTGTAGTCAGAACAGGTACAGATACAGATTCAGCTTTTGATGGTCTAGTTATTGAGATAATTAATAAACAAACGGAGACTGGTAGAACATTTGCTGGATTCAGAGCAGCTGAGATTTATTTCCTAGATGCTACATTGATTGACGATCCTACAGCTCAAACTAAAGCACTAGAAATGTCATCTGCTGAAAGAACAGATAAGAATATTGTTAAACACTCTATAAAACCAGGTATGAACAACACTGACTCAGATGGTTCATATAGATATGCTGAGTGGAGAACTATTAGTTCAACATCAGTACTTTCACCTCAATCTTTATCATTAAGTATTGCTGGTCAAAGTTTCTCAAGTACACAATCATTAATTGTACAGGATGTCAATGGATTAACAGTTCTTTCTGGTCAATTATTAGTATAGGTAAATTATGGCAAGACCATTAAAGATTAACGGAACTTCAGGTTTGAAACAAATGACCGACGGTGAGTTGGATCGTTTGCAATATAATATTAGAAAACGTTATGCATCTTTCCTACAATATTATCATACATCTACTGGTGTAAACGCTTTGGGTGTACAAACATCTTCAGGAAATGGTCCAGCAGGAGCATTAAATGTTGGTTCAGTTTCTGGTTGGACTTCAATCGGTTCTGCAACAGACACTATATCTACTCAACAAACAGCAACTAATCCAAGAAATAATTCTGGCGGTGATGACTATCCGGCTTCTCCTGGTATTGGTTCAAGTACTGTGACTACATATAATTACTTTCAGAACAGATCAGCAACAGCATTAGGTTCTGCATTTACAGGAAGTGACCAATATTCATATCTAAAGTTTGTATCACCTGCAACTTTAAGAACAGCATCTGATTATGCTACAGATTTTTTTGATGAGATTATTACACAGTGTATTACAGATATGTATTCAGGTGATGAAGTAGGTTCTTATAGAGTTAGTACATCGGCTCCATCAAGTGGTGGTGCTGGTACATGGGTAGATTGCGGAACATTTCATAGTGATACTACATATTCTGCTGGTACAACTACACATAAATTATGGGTAAAGACAGCATTGACTTCTGTTCCTGGAACTGATGTAAAACCAGTAATGTGGAATGGTACTCTTATAAAAGAAGTAGCATCAATAGACGAAACTGGGTCTTATCTAGGTGCAAGTTCTACTAATTTTATTGATCTAGCTTTAATACCTGCATTGGTATTTAAGGTGGCAGCATCTAATTTACAGTATAGTATTGTGACATCAGCACCCGCTGGAAGTTCAAATAGAGGAAGCTTTACAGATACAAGACAAACGGGTTCAACAGATTCACAATCATTTAGTGACCCAACATATTCAGTGACAAGCACACCATCAGGTTCTGCTTCAGTACAAACAACTAACTACTTAAGTTTAGCTAATTAATGGAAATAAATAATACATGAGTGATTCTGAAAACATTATAACCCAAGAATATCCAGAAGATTTTAAATCTGGTGATATTAAAACGTTTGATCGTGAAGGCAAAGAAATACCTAGAGAAGAAATGAGAGTCAAACGTGGTGGTGTTCAACAAAATCAAGGCCAAAGACCAGAAGAAATAAATGGTAAATTAACTATTAAAAATGTTCAGTGGTTAGATGAAGAAAGAACAACTGTAAAAGTACAATACTTTGATTCTGAAGGATGGGGTAGAATAGAGAATGTTTCAGCTAACTCAAATGCTGAAGGAACATTCTTCTCAAAAGTATTACAAGATTATACTATTGACGATATTGATAGAGATACAGCAGAATTTTGGAAAGCAGAACAAGAAGTTGCAGATGAATTGCAACAATTTAGAGAATGGAAATCTGCTGGTGGTTTATTAGGTAGCCACATAGATGAAGATGAACTTCGTATGGAAATAGAAAACGAAGTAAGAATGAAATTAGAAGCTGAAGCACCAGCTGAACCTGAAGTTGTTGAAAAAATTGTTGAAAAAGTTGAAGAGATTCCAGTTGAAGTTCCTACTATTTCAGTAGAACATATGGCTAAGAATTACTCTCAAGAAGACTTATTTAGAATGAAAATCGAAGTATTTGATATTCCAGCAGTAAGAGCCGCAAGCAAAGATATTAAATCAAGAATAAGAAAATCTTCTACTCCTGTTGAGTTGTTTTCCATAATTCATGAAGCGAACGTGTCTTTTGAAAGTGAACAAGCTTAACATCTGAATTAAATTTATTCTCTTCCCTACTATAAAAGTATTCCCCAGGATAAGCGTCATTACAATCGTTTAGCCATTTACTTCCTGGATTTAAAATCATTTTACCAAACCAGGATGATGGCACATATTTTAATTCTAACTGTTCTTTTACTGAATCCTCAACAAAGTACTGTTCACCATTTACTGGACCATGTGTTATGCCGGCTCCAATGTAGTGGTGCATCCAATACTGAGGATCAGAACATAATTTCTTGTAGATATACTTACAGTCTTTGGGATAATACTTGTAAAAAGCACCATTCAGACTATAACCAGTATGAGCAGTATCAGCCCACCACGATTGAAGACCTAGAAATTGACCTTTCTCAATAGGATATTCAATCAATTCCATATAATCATTCATTAATAATATATCAATATCGATTACAACTATAGGATCGTTTGTTGGCAAATCCATAAATCCTACTTTATTCCATTGTAGTTTAAATCTACAATCAGATGTTCTTACAAAATCTATGTTAGGTATCTTTGACTTTAGATAGTCTTCATATTCTGGTCCATACCTATCACCAATTCTTACTGCCAGTACTTTTGTACCCATTTAAAATTCCTCGCTGCTTGATGTAGTTCTTGTTGAAAGTGTTTATTTCTTCCATATTCATCTGTATTGAATACACATACTATCTTATCTGATCTATGTCTATGCATTGCAATGTCATCAGGCCACTCACAACCACGATTGAATGAATAGTAATACTTAGGTGGTACATGATCGAAGTGTTCATAGTGTTTTCCTGTAATCCAATTATCTGAACCACCCGTGTAAATAAAGTAAATCTTTTCTGCGTTCTTTTTTAAATCTTTCCATAATGGTTTTCCTTGCTCATCATTCCAAATCATCATTCCACCATTACATCTTGCACCATAATTCTTTTTCCAAAATGGTTTCTTTTCATCATCCATATTATGCCACCAAGAACGACCAATTATTGGTTTATCTTTATGTAATTTTATAATAGGAATTAAACTATTTTGTATTACAACATCAAGATCAAAGAACATTTTTTGACCTTTTATTCCCCAACCATTTGGTTTCCAGTAATTTAGTTTTGGTCTATCCCATAATCTAGGTAAACCAGTAATAAATTCTTTTGATGCGAACATTTCATCTGGTGTTGAATGTGGAAGATCTGTAAGGAATGGTAGATGAACTATATCAGTATTCATACCATCTGTATCATCTGTTTGACAATAGAATGTAAAGTCTGCGGGTAAATTTCTTTTAACCATATTGTATAGTCTATTGACATAATCAATACTATACTTAGTTCCCCATCTTACACAATTTACATGAATCATTTATATCCTAATACCATGAATCTTTTATGATGATCGTCATAATCATGGAATTGCCTTTCACCTTTATAAACTATCTCTTTAAAATTACACTGTTCTACAAAATCATCAAGCGTATCAACACAATTTATATGTGATGGGTCCTTAGTAAAGTTAGTAGATTGAAATACACATAAACCTTTAGGATTAAACTCATCAGTCATAGGATACATGTGTTCACAACTTGTGTTTATCCATATATCAGCTTTCACTTTAGACAATCTTTCCATGTCCCAATTTACATCTATATGATGTACACCAACAGTATATTTACCATGTAATTTTTCAGCTATCTCTAATGCTTCTTCATCAAAATCTACTAAATGTATTTGATTTTTTGGATAGAAATATGTAGTGATCAGTGGTACTGTTAGTGTTCCATACCAAGAACCCATAACCCACCACTTAGTAGATCTATCAATGTCAGCATATACCTTCAGTACTTCAATCATCCACGTCTTTGCAATGAATTGATTTCGTGAATATGACTTAGCAAAATCTTCTGCACGATGAGGATAATTATAAAGTATATCCTGCATCTGACGACTCCATTCCCATACAGGAAATGGAAATCTTTCCATAACTTTTGTTTGCTCCATCATTGCCATAATTTTTTAATCCATGGTTCGTTTAATTCATCTTGTTTTTTAGTATTATAATCAAATAGAATTATACTTGAATTTTCTCTATATTGCTCATCGCATGTCCAGTAAGAATATGTGTGTGTTTGATCTTTTGCATAAGTATCAATATCAGTTTTATGTCTACTCTCCAACCAGTTATCAATTCCTTTATATAAGAACATAATCTTTTCTCTATTATTTATGAAATCTTCCCATATAAAATGTCGATTTGTGTACTTATTCCAACACATTAATGATGAGTTTACTGAACAGTACTTGTAGTTATCACCTATAGTCCACTTCTTCTGTTCAGCTAAATCTATCCAGTTTGTATGTAATATATTCATCTTATATCTTGGTTGATATAAGAATGTAATGTCTGACTGTATAATAATATCGAGATCAAGAAATATACCATCATTAATTGGAAAATTTTCATCAAATAAAAGCATCTTCCACCACCATTTATTAAGTGGTAAATCAGGTAATGGTATTATCTCGATATTAGGTTTGATTCCGTTGAGTCTTCAGTCATACAGTGTAGACGATATGGAACAGACACATTTCTAGAAATCATATTATCTAGTTTGTTTACAAATTCTGATGTGTATTTAGTACCCCATTTTAGGCACACAAAGTCTATTTTCGCTGGCAACATATTATAACCTTATACTATATT
>CENW01146742.1_pt1 | contig 12278 bp, 15 predicted proteins | sample 530241 | NCBI WGS metagenome assembly CENW01 (sample SAMEA2619818, study PRJEB7988) | marine metagenome | isolation source: saline water (ENVO:00002010), including | reverse complement strand
TGCGTGTAAAGCAGGTGCTCTAACCAACTGAGCTAAACTCGCGAAGAGAATAGAATATAATAATTTTATATGGAAGACTACTCTGATCAAACTAAAGACATACAAAGAGAAATTCTATCTGTTTCTGAAATAAATCAAACAGCTAACGATTTTCTTAATGAGGCCTTTCCTCCTTTATGGGTTGCAGGAGAAATTTCAAATTTTCGTGAATATGGTACTTCAGGTCATTGGTACTTCTCAATAAAGGATCCTGACTCAGTTCTTAATTGCACTATGTTTAGACTCCAAAATATAAACTTAGGATTTAAACCCAAAGAAGGTGATCAAGTAATACTTCAAGGCAAACTTTCTATTTATAAAAAAACAGGAAGATATCAGATGATAGCTAGCAAAATGGAAATTGCCGGTTTTGGTGAGTTAATGCGTCGCTATGAACAATTAAAGAATAAATTAAACAGCGAAGGTTTATTTAAGAAAAAAAACTTAGAACAAGTTCCTGAGATTATTAATAGAGTGGCTGTTGTTACTTCAGCTCATGGAGCAGCAATCAAAGATGTAATATCAACATTAGAAAGAAGGTCACCCCACGTTGAAGTCATTTTAGCTCCAACTAAAGTTCAAGGTGATGGCTCAGCCAAATCAATACAACAATCTCTTAAAAAAATTAGCAATCACCATAAAAAGAATGCAGTTGATGTAGTTATTCTATGTAGAGGTGGTGGCTCAATTGAAGATCTTTGGAGTTTCAATGATGAAATGCTTTGTAGATACCTAGCAGAATACGATATTCCAGTAATAAGTGGTGTTGGACATGAAACAGATTTTACTTTGACTGATTTCATTGCCAACATCAGAGCAGCTACGCCAACAGCAGCTGCAGAGATTGTGAGTGAGGGTGCCAGTAAGTTAAATGAATATTTTAAGTTTCTAAACCAATCTCTAATTAAAGAAGTGAAACAAAAGATAAATCAAATGTCAGAAAAGCTAGTAACTCTTCAAAGGCTTTTACGTTCACCAAAACAAAGGTTACAAGAACAGTATTTGAGACTCGATTCAAATTTGCTTGAACTTAATGCCAAAATTGGCGCTATATTGGCCAAAAAAGTTAATGCATTTAAAGTTTTAAAAGAAAAACTAAGCGTCATTAACCCTGAGCAAATACTTAATCGTGGTTACTCAATAACATTTACAAGTGATGGCAAAATTGCCAATAATGCAAAACTACTAAAGAAGAATGATGTTCTAGAAACAAGGCTTGCAAAAGGTTCTGTTAAATCGAAAGTTACCTAGATAAAATTCTTGTTACATCTTACAATCTTTATTTTTATTTGCAGCTCTTCTAAATTTTTCTGCTTCAGATTTACCAACGCCAGAATAACCAGAAAACATTATTGTGTCCTGATTGCCTATTTTAACTATTAATTTATTAGAGCTTCCGAAACCATCCAGAAATGATTTTATGAATACTGGGCTCTGGGTAAAGACACTTTGTCCTCTAAATAAATCCATTTCTCTAGTTATTGTGGGCTCTTTATCAAATCTAAGTTTTACCTCCGCAGTGTCTCCATACATGTTCATACCCTCGGCAATAATTAAAAAGTTAAACCATTCTGTTTCACAAAAAATTGAAATGCCTGATAAACCATCATCCGATAATATTGTTAGCTGATGCGATTCCTCATCAGTAAATTCATCGTATGTAGTATCAAAACCAACTTCAGCTGAACTAATATTTAAGCTGAATATAAAGAAAATTAAGTATTTGAATTTGCTAATATTATTCATAGTAAACATTGTCGCTTGTTTTAAATAAATTTCAATTAGGAAATAAAGATTATTTGTTAAATTATATTTCTACGGCTTCAATAAGTGACTCGTAATTTTGAGGTGTAATTAAAGTTTTTACTATTTGATTATCTTTAATGATCATTATTGTTGGAACATGTTCTGGCAATTCTATACCCCATATATCTCTTGGATCATTATTTAAATTAGCAAATTCCATTTCTAGCTTATCTATTAAAAGCAGCAATTCAGATTTATCTAATAAATCGAATTGATCAAAATGAAATCCAAGAACTTGTATTTCAGGATGCTTATCAAGTTTATTGAAATATGGCATCTCTTTAATACATGGCGGACACCAATCTGCCCAGATATTCAAAACAATCACCTTGTTTTCTAAATCTTCAGGCATAAGAAATTCTCCTTGGGTAGTTTCTAATGTTCCAGGTGGGTAATCTTTTACTTCATTAACATTATTATCTTGAAGATCGTTTTCAGGACTACAAGAAGCTAAGAAAATAACGATTATTGATAATAAGTATTTCATAATTAAATTACTGGGACATTATATAGCATGAAATTAAATTTGCTGATGATAATCTTTTAAGGCATTATGTACTTTCTTATCTAAAGAGGTATTTTATGGTAAAGAAAAAACAAAAATCAAAAGCAGGGTTCTTCTCTAAGCTAGGTAATTTCTTATCAATTGCTTGGAGCTATATTGCAGTAAGTAGAGACTATTTCTGGAAAGGAATAAGATTTACTTTGGCTACTGGTATATTTTTATATATAGCGATTAGTATCTTAATGAGCATTGTAAGTCCACTATGGCAGGCAGATGAAGAGATTGATGCAACTGGCAAAGTTGTGGTATTTAGTCCTCAAGGTGTAGTTGTTGATCAGCCCCCTACTCCTCCACCAGCGCAATGGTGGGAAGATATAGAAGGTCTTGTTCCAGCTCAAAATCAAATGATCTATTATCCTTACCAAGATATGCTTCAATACTTTGAAGACTTTAAGAATGATGAGCGAGTAAATGCAATGATTTTTGATCCATCAGGACTTGGTGTCAGTATTGTCTATGCTCTGCCAATTGCTAGAAAGATTAAGGAAGCTGTTGATTCTGGAAAAGAGATTATTGTAAGAAGTGATTTCCTTACAGACAGCACATACCTACTAGCATCAGCTGCGAGTGAAATTAGTGTTCCAACGTATAATGGTATCTCTATAAATGGATTTGGTGGTTCTCAACAATACCTTAAGAACTTTTTTGAAAAATTTCTAATCACTCCTAGGATTATTGCTGCTGGTGATTTTAAAACAGGACCTGAACCTTACACTAGTGACAGAATGAGTGATGAAGCAAGAGCTAATCTTGCTTTCTATGATCCTCTTTGGTCAAAATGGAAAGATTTTGTTTATGAGAATAGAGAAGTAGATTTGCAATGGATTGCAGACGAATCTTATAAGGAAATCATTAATGGTTCTGTAAATACACTTGAAATGGTAAAAGTTTGGGGCCTTGTAGACGTAATAGAAGAGCAAGATTCATTTGATGAGAGAATGATAGAAAAATTTGGTTATTCAGATATTTACGAGGGAGAAGTAAATGCGATCTATTACAGAACATACTTGGCAAGCTTAGATGCAGAACTTCCCTCAATTAGCCAAAATAAGATCAAAGTTGTAACTGTAGAAGGAACAATAATGGGAGGGCCTGTATTATATGGTCAAGCTGGTTCTGACGGAGTTGTTGCAATGATTAGAGAAGCTCATGAAGATGAAAATACGAAAGCTATCGTTTTAAGGGTTAATTCGCCAGGCGGTTCAGTTATTGATTCTGATTATATGAGATGGGAAATTGAAAAAGCTCAAGAGAAAGGAATTCCTGTTGTCGTTTCTATGGGTACACTTGCTGCATCAGGTGGATACTGGATATCTTCCTTAGCAGATAAAATTTATGCTGAGCCTGACACTATCACGGGTTCAATAGGAGTGTATGGCACAATGTTTAGTTTTGAAAAAATATACGATTGGATGGGAATTAATTATGATGGCTATTCAACAACAAATTGGGGTGCTTTTGATCCAACTGCTATGGATTGGCCACCAGAATTTGAAAATTTAATTCAAGCATCAATTTATCAAATCTATGATCAATTCACTTCTCAAGTTGCAAATGATAGGGGTATACCTATTGAAGAAGTAAGAGATATTGCGAAAGGTAGAGTTTATTCAGGCGAGATGGCTCTAGAGATTAATCTTGTAGATGAGCTAGGCACACTTTATGATGCCATCGAATTTGCAGCTGATAGTGCGAATGTTGAGGAATATAGAATTGAACATGTTATTCCTCCAGCACCTCCAGCAGACTATATTTTTGACTTTAATTTTATAAAGAGCTTGTTGGGCAAGGAAAATAATCAACATTTCACTGCAAATGATATTTATAAGAATATAAGGATCTATTGCCTAGAGTGTGAAGTTGCTGACTAATTTTTATAGTCTTTAAAAAAAGAGCTGACTGAATTTTTAGTTGGCTCTTTTTTTTCTGAGTAAAGAAATTTATCAAGGTCTTGTAGGGTAGTTTTTAATGATGAGAAGTCCCTTCTTGTTCTTTTAGATATAAAATCAATTATCTCTTTTGAAAAGTTTAAATCTAGCTTGTTTGAAATAAAATTAATGCAATCTATTACTTCATTATCCTCTATTTCATTAATATAAAAATAATCCATTTCTTTAAATCGTGAAATTAAATCAGGGAAAAAATTAAGCTTAGAAGGATTTAAGCTTGATGAAAATAATAAATTTGTTGATGAATTCTTGCATTCATTAATTAGGTTAAAAATTTGTAGCTGCAATTTACTGTTGGCTTTCTCCACATTATCTAAGCAAATGTAATTAAATTTATTTAAATCAGCAAAATAATTTTTAGTTCCATCAAGCTCAGATAAATCAATATATATATTTAATTTATTAAGATTTTCTTGATGGTTTAATAATGAATTTAATAAGAAAGTTTTTCCTGATCCCTCTAAACCTGTAATAAAAATATCTTTTTTGTTTTTAGATGTTATTGATTCAATAAGTTCATTTTTTATGATGTTATTTTTATGTGAAAAGAAAAAATTGTCTAAATCAGCATCGTAATCTCTCCCAAAATCAAAAAAGAGTTGTTTTTTAGTTGTTATATTATTCATTAAATTGATTTTCCGCCCAGTTGGTCAAAAAATTCTATTGCTTTAGATCTATCTAAGTAAGTCTCATATTCTATTTCTATTCCTGCATTTGATATTTTTTTTATTCTGAAATGTAAAATGTCGGTGCTTGAAGATAAGATTTCAAATAAATTTGTTATTTCATCAGAAGAAAGTTCTGAATCAAAAGTTACCAAATACTTATTCTTAAAAATCTCGTTTTCCATCTTCATTACCTCTTCCAATACTTCATCTAAAAGATAGGTTTGAAATTCAATATTATCTTGTATGTATATTGTGGAAGTTTTTGGAAATTTAATACTCCATTTACCAAGGTCAAATCTGTCAATTAGCATCACAAGCCAATTACCACTCTCGAAACTATCTATCTTTTCAAGAAGTTCATTTTCTTCGTAAGATGATGCAGGATATTCCTCCAAGAAAACATAATCTAATATTATGTTTTGATTTAATGAAGATAATAATTTTGAATCCAAGAGCGCATTTTGAAAGTCTTCACTATCATATATAAAGAGACTTGAATTCAAAAAAAACGAATCATTTGCACTGATAAATATTTTTGCTTCGCCCTTGAATGATGTAAATGGTATTGAGTTATTTAAGAAAAAATCTTCTATAGAATTTTTATCAAACTTTAATTCAATTAACCTTTGGTCATTAAATCTTTTAATCTGATAGCCTATAAAGTATTTGGTTGGTTCAAAATTAATTTCTTGATCATCTAAAATACTTTCATTAACTCCATATTTTCGCATTATTCTTTTATCAGAATTTTGAATAATCTCTTCAATTTGATTCAACTTGTTATAACTTTCATACAAGAAAACAAAATTATCTGAAGTCTGTGCTATAGAATTGAAACTGATCGAAACAAATGACAGTATAATTGCAATAAAATTAAATAATTTCTTTGAAAGCATAATTTTAGATTAACTATTTTATGACAAAAAACAAAAATAAATATAAAGATACGGGCGTAGATATTAAAGAAGGTCAAAAATTTATTGATGACTTAAAAGATCTTACTAGTAAATCAATCTCAAATTATTCATTAAGTGATATTGGGGGCTTTTCTGGTTATGTAGAAACACCTTCAGAATTTTCAGACCCTGTTTTTGCACTGGCCTGTGATGGGGTTGGAACTAAAATTAAATTAGCCACGAAGTTGAATAACCTAAAAACTATTGGGATAGACCTTGTAGCTATGTGTGTTAATGATTTAATTTCAAGTGGTGCAAAACCTACTGCATTTCTAGACTATTATGGCTGCTCAAAGTTAGATCGATCTAAAGGAAAAGATATTATTTTTGGTATTTTAGAAGGATGTAAATTAGCTGGGTGTGACTTGGTAGGTGGGGAAACTGCTGAAATGCCTAATCACTATACTAGTGAAAATTTTGACTTGGTAGGTTTCTCTTTGGGGATTAATAATAGAAATGAAATTATTGATGGATCTTTAGTAAAGCCAGGTGATTTAATCTTAGGTTTTCCATCTTCAGGCTTTCATTCGAACGGCTATTCTTTAATAAATGAAATTATCAAAAATAATGATTGTCCTGTCCCTCTTTTGGAAGAATTATTAACTCCTACAAGAATTTACGTGGATGAAATTTTAGATCTTAAGAATTGTTGCAGTATAAATGGAATGGCCCATATCACTGGAGGAGGATTGGATGAAAATCTATCTAGAATTGCAAGTGAAGTAACTATATGTATTGATAAATCAAAGTGGAATTTACCTAAAGTTTTTAACCAAATTAAAGAACTTGGTTCTATATCTGAAGAAGAAATGTTTAATGTTTTTAATTGTGGTATTGGGTTTTGTATAGTTTTAGATCAAATTAATGCAAAAAAAGCTATTAGCAAATATCCAGAATTAATTGAAATTGGATTTGTCAAAGAAAGAGATAAAGTTAGCTTTAAGTTTTTATGAAAATTGTAATTTTCTTTTCCGGCATAGGAACTAATCTGGAAGCAATAATAAAGCAACAAGGAGATTATGAATATGAAGTAATAGCAGGCTTCACCAACAATCCAAATGCATATGGCATTAAGATTTGTGAAAAATATAATATAGATTGCAAAGTTATAGATCATAAAAATTTTCTTTCAAGAGAAAATTTTGATAGAGAAGTACATATTTTCTTAGATCAAATTAAACCAGATTTCATAATCTTGGCTGGATATATGAGGATAATGTCTGAGCTATTGGTAAATCATTGGGAAGGTAAAATTATAAATATTCATCCATCTCTTCTGCCAAAATATCCAGGCCTAAATACTCATAAAAAAGTGCTAGATTCAAAAGATAAGTTTCATGGAACAACAATCCATTATGTAATAAATAAATTAGATGCAGGACCAATTATAAAACAAGAGGCATTTAAAGTGGAACCAAATGATAATGAAGAAGGTCTCATTAACAAGGTAAAGGAAATTGAGAATAGAATTTACCCAAAAACAATATCTGAGTTGATGGAATGAAGAAAATATTTTTTTTAATAATCGCATCTTTAACATGTGAAACAGAGGATTTTAAAAGCTGGGAAGCAGATTTTATTTTTTCTCATCATGAATTTGGTAATTTTGATATGAAAAGAAATCTTACTGTCGTTTCAGAAAATGATATTTCTTCAACTTTTGTAATACGGCCTTTGTTGATTTTCAAATATTCTCAAAATTCGTCCTTAATAATTGATGATGGAAAAATTAAATCTCAGGCAACTGAAGTTACAAATAATGTTCCAGGTGTAAGTCCTAAATATTTCAAAGTTATTTTTGAGAGCAATTTAGTGTCATCTAAGGAATTAAATCTAGAAGTTAAAATTGAAGAGGATGTTCTTGACCAATTAGGAAGTGATTTGCAGATGAGATTAAATATTAAGAATGGAATAGATAATTTTAGCTTACTAGTTCTCGATAATGATAAGGGCAATATCGTAAAAAGAGAGTATATGGTTTTGGGAGATGAGATTGTGGAAACAAATTTTGGTAATTTTAATTGCATTAAAGTTGCAGCAACATCCAAAGATGGAGGTAAAATAATTTACTTCATTTCACCAGAACTAGATTTCATGATAATCAAAAGCTTTGTTGAATTAAAAAGTGGGGAAACTAACTCTTTAATACTGAAAAATATGCCTAGGTTTTCGGCAGAGTAACTCCTATTTGACCCTGATATTTTCCCCCTCTATCTTTGTAACTTACAGAACATACTTCATCAGATTCAAAAAAAATCATTTGTGCAACTCCTTCATTTGCATAAATTTTTGCAGGAAGATTTGTTGTATTTGAAAATTCTAATGTTACATGCCCTTCCCATTCAGGCTCTAAAGGCGTTACATTAACTATAATTCCACATCTTGCATATGTTGATTTACCTAAACATAAAGTCAAAATTGAACGAGGAATCTTAAAGTATTCAATTGTTCTGGCGAGAGCAAATGAATTGGGAGGAATGATGCATTCATCTGAAACAACATCTATAAAACTATTTTTATCAAATGACTTTGGGTCTACTATCGAAGAGTGTGTGTTGGTAAAAATCTTAAACTCATTAGAACACCTTACATCATATCCATAACTTGAAACTCCATATGAAACTATTTTTTTACCATCAACTTCCCTTATCTGACTGGATTCAAAAGGTTTGATGAGATCATTCTCCTGAGATTGTCTTATTATCCAATTGTCAGATTTTATTGCCATTAATCTAGTTTCCTTCTTCCTTGAATTGCTCTACTTAAAGTTGTGTTATCAACATATTCTAATTCCCCTCCCATAGGAACGCCATAAGCTATTCTTGATATTAAGATAGTCTCATCATTTATCTGATCTTTTATGTAAAATGATGTTGCGTCTCCTTCAACTGTAGGGCTAGTTGCAATAATTACTTCTTTTATTTCAGATTCCATTATTCTATTTACAAGTGAAGGAATTCCTAGATTATCTGGTGTTACGCCATCTATCGGGGAAAGCCTTCCCATCAAAACAAAATATTTTCCCTTAAAACATCCTGAACTTTCTATTGCAATAACATCTGTTGGATTTTCAACAACACATATCAAATTATTATCTCTTTTATTATTTGAGCAGATCTCACACTCTATTTCTTCTGTAAAATTTCTACAAATAGAGCAATTTCTAATTTGTTCCATTGAACTTAAAAGTAGATTTGCAAGATTTTTTCCACCTATCCTGTTCTTTTCAAGTAAATAAAATGCCATTCTTTGAGCAGATTTTTCACCAATTCCCGGAAGAATTTTGAATGTTTTAATTAATTGTTCTAGTAAAGTATTTTCACTCTTCATGATCAACAATAGTTATCTTATCTTCTGAAATTTGTTCACCAAAATTTTTTTGGAAATTTGTTATTAATTCACTCTCAAGTATTTCTTTTCTGAATTCTGTGATTTCTTTTTTTCTTCTTTTAATCCATTCTTCAGATGGTGTATTTTTAACAGAATTAGATGACTCAACTTCAACCAGATAATCCTTGTAACCTAACCTATTTAATGACTGAATCATATTAAAAATATCTTCCTCATTGATTCTATCTGTAAACATATTTGACCCATTGAAAGTTAAAACTTTATTATTTATCTTTTGAAGCTGAAGGTTTGAAAAAAATGCTCTTGATGGGCCTGACAAGTCTAGCTTATCAAAAATATTAAGCCAATCGCTTACTTTAATAATACTTTGAGACTGTTTTCCAGATGGTATTTTTGAATCTAAAGATTTTTTTTGTTTTTTGATTGTTGGAATTTTATTTTGCTTAGCCTTTTCAGCTAATTTTGGTTTTTTTTTTAAATCATCCTGAGCAGATTCACAAAAAGTTAAACATCTTAAAACTGCTATGTCGAAACAATCCCTTTTATTTCCAGTTTGGTTAGCATCTATGAGACCATTTGTAAAAAATTGATAATATAAATGAAGATCAGCATTTTTATGTTCTTCACTTAAACTATTTTTTATTATTTTAGAATGTAAATGGCTTAATGCCCTATCAAAAAGTATGTCGTAATTAACATCTAATGATTTATATCTTTTGATTTCACCTATTACCTCATCTATGGAATTGTTAAAAATAGCATCAAATAATTTTGATGTAGAAGAGATGTCTAAAACGCCATGCAATTTTGATATCTGAGGTTCTGTTAATTTACCATCACAGTGGGATATAGCTTGATCTGCTAGAGTAAGTGAGTCTCTCACCGATCCTTTGGCTAATTCTACGATCAGATCTACAGACTTATCATCAGTTGTAACTTTTTCGTTGACAAAAACTCTCCTTAGATTCTCCTCTATTAACTTATCTGAAACTAATTTCAGGTTAAATTGAAGACAACGAGAAATAATTGTCTTAGGAATCTTATTAGCTTCTGTTGTTGCTAGCATGAACACAACATGGCCAGGCGGCTCTTCTAGAGTTTTTAGCATTGCATTAAAACTTTGAGTAGAAAGCATATGAACTTCGTCTATTAAATAAACCTTATAATTTCCTTGTGATGGTCTATATTGAACAGAATCCAAGAGTTCTCTCATATCGTCGACTCCTGTTCGTGAGGCAGCGTCAATTTCAATCAGATCCAAGTGAGAATTTTTTTGTATTTCAAGACAGTTAGTGCAAACATTGCAGATTTCACCCTTTTCTGAATCAAAATTTGTACAATTCAAGGCTTTCGCAAACAATCTACCTAATGTGGTTTTGCCAACTCCACGTGTTCCAGAGAAAATATATCCATTATGAAAAGATTGATTTTTAATTATATTCCTCAAAGCAATGACAACATTCTCTTGTCCAATTACTTCGGAGAACAAATTTGGTCTGTATTTATTTGCTAGGGCCATCGGTTGTATTATTTAGAGCGCTTTTTATTATTTCATAACTAAAACCTCTATAGGCTAAAAATCTTAAAATCTTCTCTCTTTCTTTAAAGTTTATATCCTTACCTTGCCTTTTTTTTTCAAATTGGTCTCTGCAAATGGATTTCCAGTCAATATTTAGGGAGTTCATATCATAGAGTTCAGTTGAGATTCTTTTTTTGGATAAATATTGAGATATATAAGAAGGACCATAGCCTGATTGAGCTTTTGATTTAATAAATACTGCTGCAAATCTTGCATCATCTATAAAGTTTGATTCTTTTAATCTTTCAATGACCTGATTTAACTCTCTATTATCAGTTTCAAACTTTTTTAGTTTAGTTTTAAGCTCATAAGATGAGTGCTCTCTTCTGGAGAGAATATCAAGAGCTTTATTCCAAAGATTTACTGAGTTCAATCATTTAATTATAAGGCACTACTCTGCTCTTTCCAGATGATCTTACAACTCTTACTTCATCGCCAACTCTAAAAGTGTAATCTGAATCTTCTGATACTTCCTGCACAACAGAAATTTCTCTTTCGTTTGAAGCAAGTTTTACTATTATTTCTAAACCTTCCCTTCTAGTTATTTTTTCACTTACTTCCTGTCCAACAGTTGAGCCAACAGCTGTACCTACAACTGCTCCAATCTCTTGGGTAGTTTGATCATCATCTCCACCAATATTTGAACCTATTATTGCTCCAAGAATAGAACCAAAAATATTTCCACTATCTCTGTCGCCTTCAATCGTTACTTTTTTAATGGAAACGATTGTTCCAGACTGAACATATTGACTTTTACCTGCAGCATCTCTTGAGACTACATCCGGAGAAAAACCTCCTGTAGCACAACCCCCAAGAGCTAAAATTGAAATTAGAATTATTGATTGTATTTTTTTAATCATACTTATTTGACCTCATCAACAATGGAAAAGTTCCATCATGTAATTTAAATATTTCTTCAACGGTACAATTTAGCACAGTTGCAATCTTTAATGCTAGCACTGTAGTTGGTACATACACTCCATTTTCAATAGCATTTATACTTTTTCTAGAGACTTGGACTGCTTCAGCAAGGCTTGCTTGTGTTAATTCAGCTTCTTTTCGTTTTGCTGTAAGCATTATTACCAAGTTTTTATGATTTCTACTCATAATGTAACTTATACTACTCATTATTCTTAAATAAATCAATTATAAGAGTAGTATAGGTTACAATTTATTCAAAAAGTCCTTGATTTTTTTGAATCTATTATTAAATTTATAAATGTTGGCGCTTAGGTAAGGCCAACAAAATATTAACTAGTTGCTTAAAAGGAGGACTATTATGTTAATTAATTTTACTGACCCAATGTTCTCAAACCGGGTTTTAGGTTTTGAGAATCTCGTAAATAGACTCGAGAGAATTTCTAA